>Ga0272448_1001463_pt1 | contig 31726 bp, 27 predicted proteins | sample YNPCB0191_FD_202220 | JGI IMG/M metagenome (GOLD analysis project Ga0272448, IMG submission 202220) | Hot spring sediment microbial communities from Yellowstone National Park, WY, United States - YNP-CB-019-1 | ecosystem: Environmental > Aquatic > Thermal springs > Hot (42-90C) > Sediment...
TGGTCTGGTGTGGCAACGAGTTGTATCTGGCTGCGGAGGGAAGCCTCTGGCGCGTCGCCCTGCCCGCGGCCCCGGAATCCACCACCGCGCCGCCGGCGCCGTAGGGGGCGGCGCCCGGGTATCGCCGCCACGGTGGGCCCCGCCTGTGCTGGGCAATCGCCTCCTTCTCTTCCGGCGCCAACCCGAGGCCGGGACCCGGCTATTTGCTCTTGACGGCGGGGTGGGCGCGTCTTATTCTTTGGCGAGAAGGAGGACTGCAAGTTGGCGTCTGGCCATCAGGACGAGGAGGATGAAGATGGCGCGGGCACTGGGCGTGGCAATTGTCGGCACCGGGTGGGTGTCAACCGAACATATCGCCGCCTTCATGCGCAACCCCCACACCGAGGTGCGCATGATCTGTGGCAGCGACGAGGCGCGCGCGCGGGAACGACTCGCCGCCGGCGGCGCGCCCGCCTGGGTGCGCTTCACCAAAAACTTTGACGACGTCCTCAAGGCCGACGACATCCAGATCGTCGCCCTAGTCAACCGCCCCGACCTGCATGCTGCGCAGACCATAGCCGCCGCCGAGGCCGGCAAGCATATCCTTATTGAGAAGCCCGTCGCCCTCAACCTTGACGACCTGCGCGCCATGCAGAAGGCCGTGCGCAAGGCCGGTGTCCGCACCGTCGTCTCCTTCGTCCTGCGCTGGAATCCGCTCTTTGACATCATCAAGACGCTCCTGGACCGCGACGCCATCGGCCAACTGTACTATGCCGAGGTGGATTACTACCACGCCATCGGCCCCTGGTATCGCCAGTACGAGTGGAACAAGCAGAAGAAGTACGGCGGCTCCGCGCTCCTCAGCGCCGGCTGCCACGCCGTGGACGGGCTACGCTACTTCATGCGCAAGGAGGCCGTCGAGGTCAAGGCCTACACCATGCGCAGCAACGCCGGCCCCTTCAAGGAATACGAGTACGACCCCTCGAGCGTGTGCATCGTCCAGTTCGCCGATGGCTCAGTCGGCAAGGTGGCCACCTCCCTTGAATGCGTCTGCCCCTACGTCTTCAACATCGCCCTCTTCGGCACCGACGGCACCATCATGAACAACCGCCTCTACTCCAAGCGCCTCATGCCTGGCCAGACCAACTTCGCCACCATCCCCACCATCCTCCCGGACAGCGGCGACGTCAGCCACCACCCCTTTGAGGGAGAAATAGACCACTTGGTGGACTGCATCCGCGCTGGGCGCGAGTCGCACGTCAACCTTGACGACGCCGCCAAGACCCACGAGATCTGCTTTGCCATGGAGGAGGCCGCCAAGACCGGCCGCCCGGTCAAACTGCCGTTGAAGTAGACCCAAAGGGAGCGAGCTTTACGCGACGACCGCAGAGTAATGACTTGCCCTGCGGAAACGATGAGTAGTGGCGATGCGGTAAGTGCGGGGTGTGGCGAAAGAGCAGCGAGTGAAATATGTTTGGGCCGCGGATAGGCCTCTGTCTGACTACCATAACCTGCGTCCTCTGCACCGTGTAATCCACGAGGGTGATGGGGACTTCCGTTCCCTATCGGTCCTCCGGGGCTGAGGCGAGCGTGGCGATCAGCAATGGAGACGACCTGACGCAAGGGAGAGTAGTGACTATTCCTTGCGTGGAACAGACTTGGAGAAGATTGCAATCCTAGTGGATGGGCCACAGGTCCGGGCGTTTGTCCGGTTCCCTCACGAAGGCCATCCGCTGCTGACCGCTGTCAGCGGTGGTTTTGGCCGAACCTGGGCAACGACGGCGGGCAGCAACCTGCAATGGGCCTATCCCTGCGCTATCCACCACGGCGACGAACTCTGTGTGGCCTATGCGGGCACCAAGGTAAATGCCGAGTTGTCGGCTGTGGACATCACGGAGTTGACCCCCTGAAGAAGCAGGTGGTTCGGAGTGGCACATGAATGCACTTACCAGGCGCAGGCAGATTGCTGGCCTTACGGTCTGGCTCATGGTTTGCTTCCTGGCAGCTGCCATTGGGGGCGCTGCATCCACTCAGGCCGGCCCCTTCTATGCGAGGCTCGCTCGTCCTGCCTGGGCGCCCCCGCCCTGGATCTTTGGCCCGGTTTGGACAGTCCTCTACGCCTTGATGGGGATTGCTGCCTGGCTGGTCTGGCGCATTGGCGGATTGCGCATGGCCAGGTTCGCACTGGCCTTATTTCTGGCACAACTCTTGCCTAACGCACTATGGAGTTGGTTTTTCTTCGGCTGGCATCTTGGTGGCCTGGCGTTCGCCGATATCATTCTGCTGTGGGTGCTGATTTTGGCCACATTGGCCGCCTTCTGGCGAATCAGGCCTGTGGCAGGCGCACTGCTCATTCCGTATCTCCTCTGGGTCAGTTTCGCCGCGGCGCTGAATTACTCCGTGTGGCGACTCAATCGCTCAGCCCTGGGGTAACGCGGACATCCGCGGGAAGGGCAGCAACTGGACAGCGTGGAGCATCGTGCCAGCGTGCGGCCATGGGCGAGGATGGCGCGCGTCATCCTGCCAGGCTGTGCCCACCCAGGTCGTCAGGCACGGTGTGCGCTCAGTGACGATCATCTCCTCGACAGAAGATCGCCAGGGGTGCCAGTGGCTGCACCTCCTGCGCGCCAGCTCCACCTGCCCCTTGACGACCAAAGAAAAACCTTCACGTGGGAAAATAAATAGATGAGGTACCCCCGGAAATATCCCGGAAATATCAGGGGCAGATTGCATATTCTATCCGTGTTCAGCAGCGCGTTCCGGGAAACGAGCTTGTTGGCCGGGGGCCCTTGGTCAGAAAATGTCGCGGCTTCATTCTTGTCTGCGGCATGGGGTGCCGGTGCGGTTGGCAAGCGGAGTCGCGGGCGATATAATTGGGGCGGCAGGGGCGTGAGGTGATTATTTGCGGCGGGCGGGCGATGCTCAAGGGCCGAGGGCGGCTCATCAGCCTGACACTGATGCTCGGCGACGCCGTGGCCACGGGCGCCGCTTTTCTGGCCAGTTACTACCTGGCCGGTCCGGGACTGCACGCACTTGGGCGTGCACTGCACTGGGAGGTCTTTGCGCCTGTCCTGCCCATCGCCGACTACGCCTGGATGGTCGCGCTGGCAGTGCCCACCTGGTGGATTCTCCTCTTCTTCTCCGGCGACTATGACCTGCATCGGACGCTGCACCACCGGAGTCTGTGGCTGGGCCTGCTGCGGTCGGCGCTGGTGACGGCGCTGGTGATGGCGGCGGCGGTGTTCGTGGTGCAGGAGAAGTATTTTGCACGGCGCGTGGTGGCGGGCTTCGTGGTGCTGAACTACGCGGCCATCGTGGCCATGCGCCGCGGCCTGCTGTGGGCCTCGGCGCACGTGGGCCGGAGCGAGGAGCGCCAGCGGCGGCTCCTCCTGGTGGGCGCGCCCGAACGTGCCCAGGCCTTCCTGGAGTCTATCGTCCGCGACCGCTGGGGCCTGCGCGTCTGCGGCTTCGTCAGCGATGAGGTTACCCGCGACAGCGGCGCCGTCCGGCGGCTCGGCGGGCTGGACGACCTGGCACGCCTCATTGAACGGGAGGTTGTGGACGATGTCGTCGTGGTCGCGCCGGAGGGAGGATGGCCGGGCATCAACCGGGTCATTCGCGTCTGTGAGGAGGTGGGCGTGCGCGTGCACATCCAGGCCGACTGCTTTGATGCGCTCCTGTCGCGGCCCTACCTGGAGGATTTCCGCGGCGTGCGCTTTCTCACTTTTACCGCCGGGCCCTATGATCCCATTCATCTGGGCATCAAACGCCTGGTGGACATCATCCTGGCGACCATCCTCCTGTTCCTGCTGTGGCCGCTGTTCCTGCTCATCGCCGTGTTGATTCGCCTGACCTCTCCTGGCCCGGTGATCTACCGCCAGCAGCGGTGCGGGCTCAACGGTCGGCTCTTCACCCTGTACAAGTTTCGTTCCATGGTGCCCGGTGCCGAAGAGCAACTGCCGGCGATGGCGGCGCTCAACATCGTCGTGGGCGGCCCCGCCTTCAAGGCCGACCCTGACCCGCGCGTCACGCGCATCGGGCGGCTGCTGCGGCGTTTCCACTTGGACGAGTTGCCGCAGTTGTGGAATGTCGTGCGTGGCGATATGAGTTTGGTCGGCCCGCGCCCGGCGCTGCCCAGCGAGGTAGCTAAATACGAGCGCTGGCAGCGGCGACGGTTGAGCATGCGGCCGGGGATGACCGGCCTCTGGCAAGTCAGTGGCCGTCATGCGCTGGGCTTCGAGGAGTGGATGCGGCTGGACCTGGCTTACATTGACCGCTGGTCGCTCGGCCTGGATGCGCGCATTCTCCTGAAAACGATCCCCACGGTCCTGCGCGGCGCGGGGAAGTAACGCTCCGGCCAAGCCCTCTGGTTCGCGTGGTCACCCCCGCGGCACCTGGGATTTGCCTGGCCTATGCTGACGTCGTGACCAGAGCAAAATCGGGACTAATTTACTCCCTGTTTTGGCGCCGAAGTCCGGGCGCGGACAAGGACAGCACGACAGGCTACTGGCCGAGGGCGAGGCGGTAGGCGTTCATCTCCGGTAGGCCGGCGGCGAGGATTTTCTGGGCGGCGGCCTCCCAGTCGTAGGTGACGCGCCGCAGAGAGACAGTCTTCTGCCCGACATCGTAGAGGGCGTAGGCGGCGCGCGGGTCACAATCCCGTGGCTGCCCCACGCTGCCGGCGTTGACGATGACGCGGCCTTTCGCCGTGAGGTGCAGATGCTCGGCGACCGAATAGGTGACGCTATCATCAAGGTGGAAGAATCCCGCCACGTGCGAATGGCCGACGAAACACAACGGCTGCGTCATGCGCCGGAAAGTCTGCACTGCGTCCCAGAGCGACAGGATATAGTTGAACTGCTCCGGATCCTGGAGTGAGCCGTGGACGATGGTGGCCGAATCTACCGTGGCGGTGAGGGGCAACCCCGCGAGGAAATCCCGTTCTTCAGCGGACAGCCGTTGGCGGGTCCACAGGGCCGATGCGTGCGCGTCACTGTTGAAGGTGGCGAGGTCGCCAACGCCCGCGATAGCGCGGTCATGGTTGCCGGCGACGCAGGCGCAGCCAAGGTTGCGGACGCGCTCCAAGCAACGGCCTGGCTCAGCACCATAGCCGACGATATCGCCCACGCAGATGAAGCCTGTGGCGCCCTGTTTCTGTGCATCGGCAATAACAGCTTCGAGGGCGATGTCGTTCCCGTGGATGTCGGCCAATACCGCGTAAATCAACCCATTCTCCGCCAGAATCAGTGAGCGATACGAAAGCCGCTGAACTCGCCGGTGGCCGGCCCCCACGTTTCCTCTGCGCGGTGGATATAGCCCGCCATGCGGGCGCGGAGAGCGGCAACGAACCGCTGCACCTCGGTCTTTTCGCCTTCGGCAACCAGTTCCACGCCACCGTTGGCGAGGTTGCGGACGAATCCCGTAACGCGAAATCCTGCGGCGAGGTGAACGGTGGTGAAGCGGAAGCCCACGCCCTGAACCCGGCCGTGAAATTCACAGCGAAGCCGGACCTGATTGGACATCGTTATTGTGCGCCACGGAGAAGCGTTGATCGGAACCGTACACATGAAGCATAGCACTGTCGGTCGTCTGGTGCAAGACCTTCCAGCAGCAGCCGTGAATTCCTCGCGGTCGCGAACTTGCAATTTGCACTGTGCCTGCGTATATTCTGTGGTGCAATGAGCGCTAACGGCCAGAAGGCCTCCATCGTGGCGATCGCCAGCCAGAAGGGCGGTGTCGGCAAGACGACGACGGCGATAAACTTGGGCGCGGGCCTCGCCTTGCGGGGGCGGCGGGTACTTCTGGTTGACCTTGACCCGCAGGCGAACGCGAGTAGTGGACTGGGCCTCCAGTTGCCGGCCCGCGTTGGGGTCGCCGACGTCCTGAGTGGCGTGCGTCGCCTAGAAGAAGCGCGCCAGCCAGCAGGACCGCCAAATTTGGACGTCCTCCCCAGCGGAGGCGCGATGCGCGTGCTGGAACAGCAACTGGTGCGCGCGCCGGGCCTAATTGGGAGGGGTCCTCTGCCCTGGACTGCGAGTCCTTATCAACATATTTTGCTGGACTGTCCACCGTCTTTGGGGCCATTGAGCACTTGGGCGCTTGGTGTCGCGGATACCGTCCTTGTTCCCGTTCAATGTGAATATTACGCGATGGAGGGTTTGGCGCAGGTGGTGGATTACTTGGGGCAGATGGCGGCTGTCGGGAAGCGTCGCCCTGTGCTGCGTATACTCCTGACCATGTTCGACCCAGGTATTGTGCTTGCTCGCGAGGTTGCAGGTGAGATACGGCGCTTCTTCGGGCGGGACGTGTTCGGAACCGTAATTCCCAGGGATGTCGCATTGAGCGAGGCGCCAGGGCATGGGCGGTGCATTTTTGAATATGACATTCGCTCATGTGGGGCGTGGGCATACCTGCAGTTGACAAGGGAGGTGGTTGGCAGTGGCTGATGAGAAGAGACTGGGACGTGGGCTGGAGAGCCTTCTTGGTAGAGAGATAGTGCCGGTGGAGCCGGCTCCAGCCGGAGAGGCAGTGGCGGAGGCAGAGGTTGAACTTCTCCGGCCAAACCCTCTTCAGCCGCGCGAAGAGATGTCGGATGAGGATTTGCGTGACTTGGTGGAGTCAATAAAGGCGAATGGGATACTACAGCCCATCCTCGTACGTCCTGCGCCACCCGGATATGAGATTATCGCCGGCGAGCGGCGCTGGCAAGCAGCAAAGATGGCAGGAATTAGGCGCGTTCCTATCGTAGTTCGTCAGGTTGATGACCAAGATGTGCTCACCTTGGCGCTGATTGAAAATTTACAGCGCGTTGATCTGAACCCAATAGAGAAGGCGCGCGCCTTCGCTAATCTCCTGAATCGGTTCGGCCTGACCCAGGATGAGGCCGCAAAGCGCATTGGAAAGGACAGGTCAACCATCGCTAACTTCTTGCGATTATTGGACTTACCGGAAGAGGTGAGGGGGCATGTTTCACGTGGAACAATCACTATGGGCCATGCTAGAGCGCTACTTTCACTGACAAGCGAGTTTCAGCAAATCCAGCTCTGCAACAGAATTGTGGCTGAAGGTCTCTCGGTGCGAGAGGTTGAGAGAATCGTAAGTCGCAGGCCGCGGGGAAAGAGACAAGCGTTTGAGAAAGACTCGCAGATCAGAGAGATTGAGGATCGTCTCCGGGAATCACTTGGTGCGAAAGTTGACTTGGTTTGTGGGCGAAGGGGTGGTAAGATTGTCATTCATTATGCCGATGCTGATGACCTCCAGAGGATTATTGAGAGACTGGGATAATCTGGCTTGGCTGCTTGCGGAGTCATGATATGGCATACTTTTTTCTAGTGCTTTGGCTTGGCATTTCGCTTGCGGCAAGTTACTTGGCTGCCAGAATGTGGTCAGGAATGCTGGGAAAGGCGTATGGGTGGTTCCTTTATCCTGGCATCATTGTGCACGAACTGAGCCACGCCGCAGGTTGTCTTATGACTGGGGCTACAGTTACTAAACTCAGTATATCAGAGAATGAGGGGGGTAGATGCGAGCACACTGCTCCTCGGATTCCGGTGCTTGGTCAGGTCATCGTTGGTATGGCACCGATTATTGGAGGGGCCGCCGTCCTGTATCTGATATGCGTATTGCTGTCTCCAGAAGCGCTGTCTGGTGTACCGCTACTGCCAGGTTCGCTAACATTTTCGCCTAGCGGATTTGGACAATTTGCAAGGGAAGCACTTGAACCGGTATGGAAGGTGGCAAATTACCTTATAAGTGCGCAGTTTTCTCACTTTGGCACTTATGTGTTCATTTATCTTCTGTTCGCGGTCGCAACGGCCTGGGGGCCAAGCAAGAAGGATTGGTCTAACTCGGCAAAAGGAATTGTATTCCTGCTGCTATTGATGTTAGCGGCTCACTTTGTGGCTAGGGGGCTGGGAAAGGCGGGAGAATTGCAGTCGGTAATAACGCGTCCAGTTATGCCGATTTTGTCATTTTCGTTTGCAGTTGAGATACTTATTTGTATTGTGACGCTGTGTATATGGGTGATTTATCGGGTAATGCGGGCAATTTTTGGCAAATCCAAGGCCAAGGGCGAGGGCGAGGGAAAAAAGAAGGGATCTGATAGATGATAATTGACGCTTGGCGACTTTGGTGGCAAAAATCTGGTGTGATCCTATTTTTCACACATATCGCTAATTTTCTTTGCGTAATTGGAGGAAAAGTGGATGGTTGATGGACGTGTGAGGATTGGTGTTGGTCTTATTCCGGACTTGCCGGAATTCTCGATTGAGAAAAATCTTGCTGAGATATGCAGGCTGGCTCGCGATGCAGGGGACACTGGTTGTGACTTTTTTGCTACTGAAGAGGTGGCACTGACGCTCAACTGTCCTCAGGGAAGTGCTGTGAAGATTGATGGGCCGGAAGTGGCCACAATCGCGGACATAGCGCGTTCGCATGAGATGTATATCGCTGTAGGAACGGTTGAGCGGGAGAAGAGTGGCGTCAGCCACAATTCGCAGATTCTGATCGACCGAAAAGGCAGGGTTGTCGGTGTCTATAGGAAGATACAGTTGACGAATGGGGAGATTCAGAGCGGGCTTGTGCCTGGGGATGAGGCAAAAATATTTGAGGCAGATTTTGGACGCGTGGGGTTTCTCATCTGCTACGACACGCAATTTGTGGAGTTGGCGCGCATATTGGGGGTTAAAGGCGCGAATCTCATCGTATTTCCGCACGTCGGCGGGGCAATCGGTGATGACCTAATCGGCCGCGCAATAGCCTATGGTAACACAGCGTGGACAGCTACAGTCGGGCGCTACTACTGTGCAGTCTGCGACCCTCGCGGCCATACGGTGGCATCCACTCGCCGGGCAGGAGAACTCCTCGTTGTTGACTGTGATATCGGCCGAATGGTGCAACCCATAAACCCTGGTTTTGGTGTGGTCAACTGGCGCGGGCATCAGTGGCTTGAAAGGCGCCCCCGTGTTTATTCGCAACTGCTTGTGCCACAAGTACTTATAGAATGTCCTCGGTGGCCGCTATATCTGGAAAATACGTTTTCTTCGGGCCGCGCATGTGTGTCATTCACTTTGGTCAACAGCAGCGCTCAGCGCCAGCGCGGCTCGCTTCGGGCCGAGTTTCCGGTGCCCATGCCTGTGGTGACGGATGAATATGTGGAACACTTCATTGACCAGGATTTCGGTGGCGAGGATTGGCGTCCGCGTCCACAGGTGATACGTTTTGACCTGCCGCCACATGGACGGCGTGATTTCTGCATCCGTTACTGTATCCCAGCGGATGCTTTTGGATATCGCTTCGTGCGGATAAGTGGCCGCACGGAAAGCGGACAGGACGTGTTCTGGGAACGCCGGCTGTATCGTTTCGACAAACCGCCGCTCCTGAATGTCCCGAAGGTGCACCGCGCGTCCGATGTTGCCAGCCTTGGAGCTCCTGTGCCGCTCAGGCATCAGTGCATGGGCGCGCCCGCGCGCTCGCGCACGGTGGCACGCATCGCCCATGACGGCAGGCACCTTCTCGTGCATGCCGTCTGCCGGAAGTATGGTCCTTGGCGCGGCGAGGCTGAGTCGCTCGATTCGGTGCAGGTGGTCGTAAGCCCGCGCGAAGGGCTCATCCTGCGCTTTCAGGTGGCGCGCACGGGCACGCGCTGGGACCAGCGCCGCGAGGGGAGCCATCCGGTCAGCAGCCCCGTGCCGGCATGGAGCGCCACGGTGAAGCGCGGGGAGAGCGAGTGGTCAGTCCTCATGTGCATCCCGATTGCAGAGTGGCTGCCGAGCGCCGGTGGCAGTCCCTGGCGGTTCAACATGCAGCGCGCGGCGCCACTGCCGGATCGGTTGGACCGCAAGCGTTACATGTCGGAGATTGTGCGCGCGCCTGCCGACTGCCCATCGCACACCGGTCGCCGCGGCGTCGAGTGGGCAACCTGGTCCTGCCCCTACGGGCGCGTGGACAATCCGGAGCGACTGGGGTTCATGGTGCTGGAGCAGTAGCGGGTGGTGAGCGGATGGGGCAGGGATGACGGCACCCGCGATGGGGAAAATGCGGCGGTGACGTGCACGAGGAGGACGGGGCAATGGAGATGATGGGGAACGAAAAATCCAGGGGCACATCGGGCGCCTCGGCGCTGGGCGCGGGACTGCGACCCGGGGGGCTGGCACTGCCGAATCTCTTCCTCCGCTCGGCGGCGACGCTCATCCTCCTCTACGGCCTCCTTGGCCTCATCCTCGTCGCGCTCGTCGAGAGTCAGGTCGTGCGCCTAGGGGTGGCCATAGTCCTCGGCGTTGCCATCGCCGTCTTCCAGTATCTCTTCGGGCCGTGGATTCTTGACCTGATCCTCTCGGTGGCCTACCGGAGCGAACGGGTAACGCCGGAGCGGTTGCCCACACACCTGCGTGCGTTTGTTGAGCGGGTGACGCGCGCCGAGGGGATGAAGTTCCCCCGCTTCCGCCTCATCCGGGACGGCGCGCCCCAGGCGTTCACCTACGGGCATCATCCGAATAACGCCCGCATCGCCATCAGCACCGGACTCCTGGAGATTCTGTCGCCGGAGGAGGTGGAGGCGGTGATCGGGCACGAAATCGGCCACGCCCGCCACTGGGACATGGTTCTCATGAGCCTGGCGAGCCTGGTGCCGCTCCTCCTCTACTATCTCTATCGTGTGAGCATTCGGCTCAGCCGGAGTCGAGGCCGCGGCAAGGCGCCGGCGACAGTGGTGGCGGTGGCCGCCTATGTCCTCTATATCATCGCGCAGTATTTGGTGCTGTGGTTCAGCCGGACGCGTGAGTATCACGCCGACCGCTTCGCCGGGCGCGTCACCGGTAACCCCAATGCGCTCGCCAGCGCCCTAGTCAAGATCGCCTATGGCCTCTCGGCGCAGGCGGGGCAGGCGGCAGCGCAGCCGAAAGCGGAGCAGGAGGCCGCGGGCAAACTTGAACCCGCAGGCGTCGGCCCGCTCGGCGCCTTCAACATCTTCGACCGCAGCGCTGCGCTATCGCTGGTCATGTGCAGCGCCGGCGCCACCGTGGCCGGGGGCGGGACGTCCCCGGGTGGAAGCGGAGGCGTCTCGCTGGAGCGCGTCAAGGGTGCGATGCAGTGGGACCTCTGGAACCCCTGGGCCGCCTGGTACGAGTTGCACTCCACCCACCCGCTCGTCGGCAAGCGGCTGCAGAACTTGGGCGCACAGGCCGCCGCCATGGGGCAGGAACCGTATGTCGTATTTGACCGCAAGAAGCCAGAGTCCTACTGGGACGAGTTTGTTGTGGACCTCCTGGTCATATTCCTGCCGGCGCTCGGCCTTCTGGGCGGCCTCGGCATTTTCCTGGCACGCGGCCTGAGTTGGGGCTCATGGGAGCGGTGGTGGCTCGGCGTCGCCGTGTCGCTCCTCGGCGCGGGGATGCTCGTCAAGACCTGGTTTCGTTACCGGCGCGGCGCGTTTTCCGAACTGACGCTCGCGGCGCTGGTGTCGCACGTCAAGGTCTCGCCGGTGCGGCCGGTGCTGGCGACGCTCACTGGCACTATCATCGGGCGCGGCGTGCCCGGCCTCATCTTCAGCGAGGACTTCGTCCTGCGCGACCAGACGGGCATCATCTTCCTTGACTATCGCCAGCCATTTGCGCTGTGGAACTTCCTCTTCGGCCTCCTGCGTGCCGGACAGTATCAGGGGCGGGCGGTACGCGCGCGGGGCTGGTTCCGCCGCGCCCCAGTGCCCTACCTGGAACTGGACACCATTGAGACACTTGACGGCAGCCTGCCGCCGCGCCGCTGCTACACCTCATGGGCGAAGTATGCCGTCGGCGCCATGTTTTTTCTCTGCGGCCTCGCTCTGGCCCTGTGGTGGGCGAAGTAGCTCCTCAGTGCGGAAGTGCGTGGACGCAACGTATTCGGGAGGCCAGATTGACTGGCGCGGCGTGGGAGGCGGCTATGGCCGGGGGGACTCGCGGACGATAGTTCGTGTTCAGGGCTGACGGCAGGCGATCCTCCTAGTGTGGCGACCCGATGATACTCGTCAGGAAGAAACAGGCGGGAGGCCTTGAGGACGCATGAACGCGGTGTGGCTGGCCTTTGGCCTGACACTGTTCGCCGGCATGGCGACGGGCATCGGCAGCGGCATTGCCTTTTTCGCGCGGCGGGCAAACTACCGGTTTTTGTCAGTGGCGACAGGTTTTTCCGCGGGGGTAATGCTGTATGTGTCGTTCGTGGAGATTCTGCCCAAGGGAGCATCGGCGCTGGCGGCCGCCGGCGGCGAGATGTGGGGGCCGTGGTTCAACGCCGCCGCGTTCTTCGGCGGGATTCTCTTCATCGGCGTCATTGACGTCCTGATTCCCGCGGCGGAGAACCCCCACGTTACGCACGCCGAGCGGGAGCGGGCGCCGCTGCGCGGCCCCGGTGCGCCGCGGCCGGGCTTCACCGCCGCCCCGCCGGAGGGCGCGCAGGACCTGCACGACCATGGGCGGAAACTGGCGCGGGTGGGACTTTTCACCGCGCTGGCGATCGCCATTCACAATTTTCCGGAGGGGCTGGCGACATTTCTGGCGGCGCTGGACAACCCGCGCGTGGGGGTGGCCATTGCTGTGGCGGTGGCGCTCCACAACATCCCGGAGGGCGTCAGCGTCGCGGTGCCGATTTTCTACGCCACGGGCAGCCGGCGGCGAGCATTCATCTTTTCGCTGCTCAGCGGTCTGGCGGAGCCGATTGGCGCAGTGGTCGGCTATGCTCTGCTGCGGGTGATTACGGGCGGCCTGCCGGCGGGGGCTACTGGCGCTCTCTTCGGCGGGGTCGCCGGCGTCATGGTGTACATCAGTTTGGACGAACTCCTGCCCGCGAGCCGGGCCTACGGCACGAGCCACGACAGCCTGGCGGGGCTTATCGGCGGCATGGCGGTCATGGCGTTGAGCCTGCTCCTCCTGCGGTGAGGCGGGCGGCGACGGCGCGGGGCGGATATCAGAGGTCCGCCGCGACTGCTTGTCATTGGCAGCCGGCGTCGGGAGGCTGCAAGGCCTCTTCGTTAAAGGCAGGGAAGAACGAGTGGGGATATTCGGCTCGACGTTTGAGGCGGTGGCGACGCTCCTCGTCCTCGGCCTGGTAGGCTTCTGGCTCGTCAACCGGCGGGTCCTGGCGGAAGCCGCTCTGGGTGCCCTCTCGGCGCTCGCCCTTGATGTTGCCCTCCCCAGCCTGGTATTCACGAACATTGTCAGCAACTTCCGGCCCGCGAATTTCCCTGGGTGGTGGCTGCTGCCGCTGTGGTGGCTCGGCTTCACCGTCTTCAGCGGCATTCTCACCCTGCTGGTCGTCTGGACTGCGGCGGCCCCGACGCGGCGCGAGTTCGCCGTCGGGTTGTTCTATCCGAATGCGATCTTCGTCCCCCTGGTCATCATAACCGAGATGAAGGGCGGCGATTCCCCTCTGCTGACGCAACTGTTCCTTCTCACCATCTTTTTTCCGGCAGCGCTCTTCAACACCGTGCAGTGCTTCTTCCGGGGCCCGTGCCTGCCACGCAATTGGCGCCGCGTGCTCAATGCAGTCACACTGGCGACGGTGGCGGGCATTCTCGGCGTCTATGCCGGATTGCCCGCGCGCATCCCGCGCTTCGTGATATCCGGCCTGACGTTCATGGGCCACATGACTACACCTCTCCTGATGATTGTCCTCGGCGGCAGTATTTACCTGGATTCCCGGGGCATGGGTTCCGCGCGATGGGGCGAGGTGGCCAAGTTTGTCCTCATCAAGAACTTCTTTTTTCCCGTGGCGGCCATCGCCGCCCTGAAGGTCGTGCCGGCGCCGCCGGACGTCGTGTTCCTCCTCCTGCTGCAAGCTGCGGTGCCGCCGGTAACCGCGTTGCCGGCGCTCACGGCGCGAGAGGGTGGCAACCGCGGGTTTGTCTCCCAGTGCCTCGCGGCTAGTTTCTTCGTCTCGCTGCTGTCCATTCCCCTGATGCTGTGGCTCCTTGAGCGGTGCTGTGCGTTTCGGTAGGCGATGGGGTCAACTCTGAAGGGGCCGGAGATCGGGCATGGATAATGACGCGCGGCGCAGGCTCACGCGTCTCATTGGGGGAGGTGGTGCCGGGATGACGCAATCGCACGAGGCCGTTCGCCCGCGGCCCTGGCTGCTCTTTGACAGGGGCGACCTGCCCCGCCTGCGGGCGGTGGCACGCACGGAGAACGGCGGGGCCTTTTTTGCGCACGCGGTGCGCTACTGCGAGCGCTACCTGGACCCGCGCGATGAGATTTATTTTGATTACCGCGAGCGGCGCAACGACTACTGGCGCACCCGCGATGGCAATTTCATCGTCAGCGGCCATCTCTGCGCGCTGGCGCTGATGGGCTGGCTGGCGGAGCGCAGGGATTTTCTCGAGGCGGCCCGCGAGGCCATCTTCGCCATCATTGAGCATCGCCTCGCCGACCAGGTGCTCGGCTCGGGCGTCAACCCCTATCGCGGCTGGCGCGGCAACAGCCAGCACGATGCCGGCAAGTTCGCCTTCACCATTGCCTTTCTCCACGATACGTTGCAGGAGGTGTGCTCGGCGGAGCAGCGCGAGCGGCTGCGGCTCTACGCGGCAGAGACGCTGCGCATCGGCAGCGAACATATCCGTTGGGTGCGGCGCACGCCACCACCGCACGAACTGACCGTGCCGCTGGACGCGATGGCCTACATTGACAACAACCGGGATAGCCGCTTCCTGCTTGGGATGAGCATCCTGGCGACCTGCCTGGAGCAGGAGGAGACCTTTGACCCGGAGCGCACCGCGGCGCTCGCCCGGTGCGGGCCGGCGGCGTTGAGCCGCAGCCTTCGGTGGAGTTTCTGCCGCGATGGGGCGCCGTTTGAGGGGGCCAGTTACGGGTGCAGTGCCCTGCTCTTTTTCCTCCTGTGCGCGCAGATATTCGCGCGTGCCGGCAGGGCCGATCGCCGCGGCGATGTCCGTTTTGCCCGCATCGCCGACTTCCTCGTGCACGAGTTCGTGTTGCAGGGCGGCTTCTTCAACAACCTCAATGACTGCCTGGATGAAGTGCCCGCGCAGATACTCGCCTATGCGGGCTGCCGGATGGGGAGGGAGTCGGCCCTGTGGCTCTGGCACACGGTCTGCTGCAATCCGGCCTCCCCGTCTTCGGTGTTGGGCAGCAGGCACGCGACGGACTTCCCGTCCGCGCCTTGGGCGCTCCTCTGGCTGGACGATGGCGTCAAGGCGAAGCCGCCGGTGGCGGCCGGCTATCCGCGCGACCGGCACTTCCGCGACCGCGGGCTGGTGAGCCTGCGCTCGGGCTGGACGGCGGACGACCTGCACTGCACCATCTTCTCCGGGCGGCGCGGGCGGACGACGCACAGCCAGATGGACCAGAACCAGGTGACACTTTACGCGCGTGGTGAACGCTTCCTTATTGACCTCGGCTATCACCTGCGCGACCCGCGCACGGGCGAGCCCATCGCCGCCAACGCCACTGCGCAGCACAACCTCGTCACCATTGATGGCCAGGGACAGTTCGGGCGCACAACGGCGGTGGGGTGGGAGGAGGGCCGAATTGACACCTTTGTCAGCGAGGCGGAGTATGCCTTTGTGCTTGCCGACGCGCGCGAGTGCTACGGTGCGAACGGGCAGATTCTACGGGCCGAGCGGCACCTCTTCTTCTCGCGGCGACGAGGGTGCGCGCCGTATGTCATCCTCTTGGACGACGTGGCGGTTGACGATGGCGAAGAGGCGCACGACTACGTCCTGCGCTTGCACACCGACCCTATGAACCGCATCGCGGGCGAGGGGGTACTTTGGCGCTTCCTCGGCAAGGCGGCGCAACTGGACGTGCACATTGCGGGCAGCGGGGAACTGGGAATTCGCACCGAACAACTCGCCGGCCTCGTGCCGCGGCTGGTGATATCCCAGCGCGCGCCGCGGGCGCGGTTCGTGATTCTCCTGCATCCGCGGGGGGCGGGCGAGCCGGCGGCGACCTTTTCAGCAGCGATGACCCCGGACGCGGTCGAGGCGGGCGTGGCGATTGGCGATGCAAAGCATCGCTACTGCTTTGACACGGCCTGGCCGCAGCCGGAACTGGTTACCGGTGCTGAGCGACACGTCCCGCAAATCCTCGCCTGAGCAATTCCCTGCCGCTATACCGAGCGCCGGTCCCACACCGCCAGCGGCCGGAAGCCATCGCGGTTGGCGAAGAAGCAGATGGCCTCAAGGACCAGTAGGCCGATGTCCAGGCACTCGTCCATGGTGTATGGTCGGCCGGGCAGTCCGCAGGGAAACTCGCACATGAGCGGCAGCGCGCCGCAGGTGTGATAGACGCCGCAGTGCTGGTTGAAGTTGGGCGTGCCGAAGTCGGGCAATTGGGCGTACGTCGTCCGCCCGGCACGCTGGCCGTGGTCGAAGATGTACTGGCGCACTAGTCCGGCGACGCGCGACTGCTGGTGCTGGAAGGGCACGGGGAGGAAGGTGTCCGGATTGCCCATCAGTGAGCCGGCGTTAGAGTGGCAGATGAGGACGCAGTCCGGCCGCTCGTCCAGGTAGTATTGCATCCAGGCGGTGGTCTCCGGCTGGCGGTGCGGCACGCAGGAATCGTATTGCAGGTTGACGCCGCGATCGTTGAAGTATGCGCCGAGGAAGCCCACCTCTGCCAGCGGCAGTGGCCAGATGGCCTTGTGGTCGGGGTAGACGATGGGGCGGCCATCCTTCCAGGTGCCCATGTGGACGAACTGGCAGAGTTCGTTGCTGGCGCCGACGAAGTGGTGGAAGGGCGAGCGCGCACGCCCGTCGGCGTTGAGGAAGGGGATGACGCAAATGCGGAGTTTGGCGGCCTCCGCGCGCAGGCGGTCCCAGGGCTTGCCGCGCAGGTCGGTGCCGGTGTGGAGGATGTGAAGGAGGTTGAGGGCGGCGACGGTGCCGTCAATCTCCATGCCGTGGAGCGCACCCTGGATGACGAGGACCTGCCGCGTGCGCCGCTGACGGCCGTAGAAGGCGGGGGGGAAGAGGTTGAGGGGATCGGGCCGGGTGCCGGCGGCGGCGAAGGCGGAGGCGAGCGAGTTGGCGGTGGTTTCCAGCGGCTCCTTTTCGCCCCACTCGGCGGCGAGGATGGGCCGGCCGCCGGCGCTGCGGCCAATTTCGCGTACCTTGACCTGCGGCAGGCGGCGGAGCAGCGCCTCGGCCGACTCCAGGTCACTCGGCCACCAGTCGGGCGCGGTCAGCCACTTGTCCACCTCGCCGAACCGCTCCCGTAAGAGTTTCACCACCTCTGCGCGCGTCATATCCTGTGCTCCTCCTGTCTGCTGTTGCCCCGGGGTGACGACGGGGAATACAGTTGTGCGGTGCTTCAATGTCCACCTGCACCCCTCACGCTCGCCATGAGGACTCGCCGGGAAGGTCACCTGGGCGCGTGCTTTCCCGGCCCTATGCCTTCGGCTTGAACAGCCTGAGTGCAGGCTTGCCGTCAGGGGCGTGGAGGGCATCCACGCGCTCAGGCAGGTCGCGCGTCAGGTCTATGTCCAGATAGCCGAAGGTGCCGCCCTGGGAACTGAGGAGAAGGAGCCTGCCCGCCACTTGGCCGAAGGCGAGGTCGGCGAGGACCTCGTAACCGTATTTTTCGGCGGATTCCAGCGTGGGCCGGGTATGGCCGGCGATGATGAAGCGCGCATGCACGTCACGGAGGAACTGGCCAATGACCTCCGGTTCAAAGTTGCGGTTCCAGAGGACGTCGGTGAGACCCTTGCCGCGGCGGCCGCCGGCGCAGATGTCAATCAGCCCCTGTTCGCTGCGCAGTCGCCGCGAGGGGCCGCCATGGACGAAGAGGAGGTCGCCATTGGGAGCGGAGAACTTCGCGGCTACCGGCGCCGCCTCCAGGAACTTGACGTAAGCCTGGAGGACTTCCTCGCTGAAGTGGCGGCGGACGTATTTCTGGAAGGCAATGTGCTCGCTCGCTTCGGCCTTACTTGCTCCCAGGCCACCCAGGTGGGCGTTCTCGTGATTGCCCAGGAGGTAGTGCACACGGTCGGGTATGGCTGCCTTCAGCGAGAGGATAAGGAACATGACGCGGAAGGAATCGGCGTGCACCTCGTGCTTTCCCTGGCTGGCCTGGGCGGGGTGGATGGCGTCGCCGAGAAAGAGGAGATGGACGTTGTCGTGGCTGAGGGCGCGGAGATTTTCCTTGTCCTTGAGGATGTGCTCCAGATTCTCGTAGCGGCCGTGGATGTCGCCAACGACGATGAGGCGCGCGGCGTTATGGACACGGATGAGGCCGCCGGGCCTGCCGCGGACGTCCACCGGACGCACATCAGTTGGGTAAGGTGGCACGCCTTGTGCCACCAGGGCCATTACCTTCGGCCAGGCGAGTTGGTTGAGGTTGCCGCGCAACGGCACCAGGTGGCCGGCGCCAGCGTCAAAGAGGATTTCGCCGTTATTGCCCAGTACAGTGCGCCAAGGCACATCGCGGAGGCGGACGCCTTCGGTAGGCTGCTCGTCTTCTTCGGGGGCCAGAAGGCGTTTGAGGCGATAGGTCTCTACCCAGAGGGCGCGTAGTTCGTTGTGGGCGCGGTGGCCGGCTTGGCGTGCCTTGGCCCAGACCTCCAGCGCGCGCCGCACGTGGCGAAGGATGTGTGCAGGTTCGCGGAAGGCCTCATGCGGCGACCAGAGCGAGAGAATCGGCTCTATCTCCTCCACCGCGAACCGGTTGCACGCTTCCAGCGGCGACTGCTTCGCCGCCTCGCTGGTGGTGAGTTCTTTCAGTTTCCGCATGAAATCGCCCACCCAGAGCGCTAACTTGTCCTGCCCGTGTTCTCCAGCGGGCGGCGGCGTCATGGCCTCTCTCCTGCAGCAAATGTCTCCCAAACCGCAGCCCCATCCTAATCTGCCGACGGCGGCTGGTCAAGCGCCCCGACACCGGTACTCCTTACGAAATGTGCGGCCCGCCTCCTGTGCGCCGCAGCGATTGAGGCATTGCGTCCCAGCGCGGGCAGGAAGCGCCCGACCGCGGAGGATGCGCGCGCTGCTCGCTGGCCTCGCCGATGCTGGGGAGGAAACGCACCCCACGCCAGAGCGGGGCGCGCAACACCGGCTGAAAGGTGCCACCCGCGCCGGCAGCGCGCTTGAAGTGGATGGAAAGTTGATTCACTCGGCCATGCTGGCGAGATAATAGGAGAGCTGGCCCACTGCCACGAGCTGTTGTGTCCCCTTCCCCCGCTGGCCCACGGACGCTACAATGGGGCCATGATGCGAATTGTCCTGGCGGCTTTCCTGGGTTTGGCGTGCGTGGTGGCGCTGGCGGCGCAGGAGGCACCCCCTGCGCTGGAGGCCCGCAAACTCCTGGCAGAGGGTGAAATCCTCTTCGCGGCAGGCAAAATTGAAGAGGCCCTGTCGCGCTTCCGCAGCGCCAGGGAGAAGGCTCCCACCCTAGTTGAGGCGCATCAGCGCTACCAAGATGCAATGATTGCGCTGGGCCGTGGCCGGGAAGCGGGCGAGGAGTATCGCGCCTTCGCCAGCGACGGGCCATTCAAGGAGTCCGCCCTCGCCTGCTATCTCCTCGGCCGCATCTCCGCCGACCTGATGCAGAAGGAGCAGCACTTCCGCGCCGCCCTGGCGAAGGCCCCCGACTTCTTCTGGGCCTGGCACGGCCTGGGCTACCTGTATGAACGTCTTGACCGGTGGGAAGAAAGCGAGGCGGCCTTCCGCAGGCTCGTCGCCCTGCGGCCCGATTCGCCCCTGGGCTACAATGGCCTGGGTTTCTGCTACATGGAGCAGGGGAAGAACGAGGCGGCCGAACAGGCCTTCGCCGAGGCGCTCAAACGCGACCCGCGCGACACCGAGGCGTTGCTCAATCTCTCCTATCTGGCGCTGCGTCAGGGCAACTACGAGCTGGCCGTGGAGCGCGCTAGGAAACTCTTGGAGGTGGACAAGGACAATCCCTGGGCGCACAACAATCTGGGCAAGGCGTACTACCACCTGGGTCGCTATGCTGCGGCCGAGCGCGCCTTCAAGGCTGCATTGGCTCAGCCGCGCTACGATACCCCCGAAATCGCCTACCTCAACCTCAGTTTCATTTACCGTCGGCGGCGCAAATACGACCTTGCTGCCGAGGCCTGTCGCAAGGCGATTGAGTTGCGCCCCGATTTTGCCTATGCCTACAACGAACTGGCGCAGGTGCAGTATCACCAGGGGCAATACGCGCAGGCGTGGGAGAACGTCCGGCGCGCCCACGAACTCGGCTACGAACCACGCCGCGAGTTCCTGGAGGCCCTGCGCGCCAAGATGCCGGAACCGCGGAAATGAGCGAGGCGCAGCGGGAGAGGCGGAACGCGAGATCAGTTCCAAAGAGGACGCGAATGGTCGCCGTGGTCCTTGTGTCGTCATCGTTCGGCATGCCTTCTCCGGCCGGGCGTATTGCCGATGATCTGTGAGTAAGGGCACATGTTCCCTGAACTTGGCGAGTTTCTGACGCGCGTGGCGGTGGCCTTTGTGCCCCTCTTCGTCGCAGTGGACGTCGTCGGACTCCTGCCGCTCTATCTGGGGATGACGGCGCATTTTGACGCCGGCGGGCGGCGCCGTGTCTGCGTCCGCGCCATTTTCGCCGCCCTCATCGTCGGCACCGCCTTCGTCCTCGTCGGCAAGGGCGTCTTTCGCCTACTCGGCATCACCACCTCGGACTTCAAGGTGGCGGGCGGGCTGGTCCTCGTTACCCTCGCGATCGTTGACCTGCTGGTGCCGGGCAAGCCGCAGCGGACCACAACGCGCGAGATAACCGAGGCGGCCGTCGTGCCGCTCGGCGTCCCGCTTATCGTCGGGCCGGCGGTGCTGACTACGGCAATGATCCTCGTGGACGAATACGGCGTTCTCCCCACGCTTGTCGCTTTCTTCCTCAACCTCGGCCTGGTGTGGGTGGCCTTCACCTACGCGGATTTTGTCCAGCGTCTCCTGGGGACAGCGGGCACGCGCGCGGTCAGCAAAGTCGTCTCGCTCCTCCTGGCGGCAATCGGCGTCATGATGGTGCGCGTCGGCCTGGAAGGTCTCCTGCGGAGCGCATCAGGATAGGTCAGGGCACGATGACTCTGCCACATTTTGACGGCTACATCTTTGACTTGGATGGCACCATCTATCTGGGCGAGGCGCTGATTCCCGGCGCGGACGCGGCCATCGCGCGGCTGCGGGCGGCGGGGGCGCGCTGCGTCTTTCTCAGCAATAAGCCGTTACAGACTCGCGCCGACTATGCGGCAAAACTCAACCGCCTCGGCATCCCGGCGGCGGCGGAGGATGTCATCAATTCTTCGCTCGTGCTGGCACGGCACTTGGCGCGCACCGCGCCAGGGGCGCGCGTCTTTGTTATCGGCGAGGAGCCGCTTCGCCGCGAACTCGCCGCCGCGGGCCTGGAAATCTGCGAGGAGCCGTCGGCCATCCAGTTTGTGATCTGCGCCTTTGACCGCACCTTCCACTACGGCAAACTGGACGTTGCCTTCCGTGCCGTGCGGCGTGGCGCGCGCATCTGGGCGACCAACCCCGACCCGACCTGCCCCTTCGCCGACCGTGAACTGCCGGACTGCGCCGGCATCATCGCCCACCTGGAGGCAGTTACCGGTCGGAAGTGTGAGTTGATCGCTGGCAAACCCTCGCCGTTGATGATGGCGGCGTGTGCCGAACGCCTCCGGGTGCCGTTGGCGCGCTGTCTCCTTGTCGGCGACCGCCTGGAAACAGACATCGCCATGGGCCGTGTCGCCGGCTGCCGCACTGCCCTCGTCCTCACCGGCGTGACCACGCCGGAGCAGGCACGTCAGACACAGCCACCCCCGGACTACATTCTCCCCTCTGTCGCCGCGCTGGCAGGATGAGAGGACTCTTTTGGCGGGCGGCCGCCAGTGTGTTGGGTGAAAAGGGCAGCGCCGCGGATGGGACTGCGTGGCGCGCCCGCTACGGCCTGCGTTTCTTGGACTTTTCCTGCTGGCGCGCTTGCGGTTCCACTTCTATGTCCATGGCGATGTCCAGGGCAGGAGCGGAGTGCGTGAGCATGCCCAGAGAAATGCGGTCCACGCCCGTGGCCGCCACGCGCGGCAGGCGTGCCAGCGTGATGCCGCCGGAGGCCTCGGTCTGAACGCGGCGGCCGGTGTCCCGAACATGGCGCCGCACCAGCGCCACCGCCCGGCGCATCTGGCCGAGGCTCATATTGTCCAGCATGATGATGTCAGCCCCCGCGGCGAGCGCGGCCCGCACCTGCGCCAGGGTCTCAGCTTCCACCTCAATGAGCAGGCGACGACCACAGGCCGCGCGCGCTTTTTTCACGGCCGCGGCGATGCCGCCTGCGACACGGATGTGGTTGTCCTTGATGAGGACCTGGTCGAAGAGGCCGAAGCGGTGGTTGGCGCCGCCGCCACGGCGCACGGCATATTTCTCCAGGACGCGCAGCCCGGGGGTGGTCTTGCGGGTGTCCATGATGAGGACGTTGCGGCCAGCGGCCTGCACGCAGCGACGGGTCAGAGTGGCAATGCCGCTGAGGCGTTGCAGGAAGTTGAGGGCGACGCGCTCGCCCGTGAGGAGGGCGCGCGCCGGCCCTCGCAACTCGGCGATGGTCTGCCCCGGCTCGACCCAGGCGCCTTCGGCGACGCGGGCGCGGAAGCGCACGCGCCGTGAGAGGCGGCGGAATACGGCCACCGCCACCGGCAGGCCGGCGATGACTCCCCCCTGCCGCGCAACGATGCGGGCGCGTGCCCGCAGGCCTGCCGGCACAATGGCCGTCGTCGTCACGTCGCCACTGCCCACATCCTCGCGCAATGCCGCCGCCACCAGCGTCCCGAGGCCTCGCAAGTTTGCTCCACTCGATGGCACGCTTTCCACCTGTGGTATCGCTTACTCTCGCACCTTAGACGTGGAACCGGAACGTAATCACGTCGCCGTCCTGCACCTTGTACCCCTTGCCCTCCAGGCGCAGTTTGCCGCGGGCCTTGGCCTCCTTGAGGCTGCCGGCTGCCGCGAGGTCGTCAAAGTGCACGACCTCGGCGCGGATGAAGCCGCGGGCGATGTCGCTGTGGATTTTCCCCGCGGCGGTGAGGGCGTCGTCGCCCTCGTGGATGGTCCACGCGCGCAGTTCATCGCTGACGTAGGTGAAGAAAGAACGCAGGCCAAGGAGGGCATAGGAGGCGCGGATGACGCGGGCGCTGGCGGGCTCGCCGATGCCGAGACCCTGGAGCAACTCGGGTCGTTCGGACTCATCAAGGTCTTGGATTTCCATCTCCAGTTCTGCGCACATGACGATGGTCCCGGGGCCAAGTGCTGCGGCTGCGGCCTCGGTAGTTGGCCCGTGCAGCGCCCCCTCGCCGACGTTGAGCACCTTGAGCACAGGCTTGGCCGTGAGGAACTGAAAGCCGCGCAGGGCCTTGAGTTCCTCGGACTTGAGGCCCAGGGCACGCACCGGCCGTTCCCGCTCCAGCGCCTGCTGACAGCGGCGGAGGAGGTCATATTCCGCGCGCAGTTGGGCGGCGTCAGTGCGGGGGTGGCGCATATCCTTCTCTATCTTCTGCAGGCGCTTTTCGGTGATGTCCAGGTCGGCGAGGATGAGTTCCGCGTGGAACTCGCGATCATCGCGCACCGGGTCCAGCGAGCCGCGCGGATGCGGCACGGCGGGATGCTCAAAGAAGCGGATCACCTGCAGGAGGGCATCGGCGTCGCGCAGCGCGGCGAGGAGGCGGATCAGGTCGTCGCGCGGCGAGTCCGACTGCGCCCCGGGGATGTCCACATAGTCAATGGTGGCCTGCGTGATCTTGCTCGGCTGAAACATCCGCGCCAGGACGTCAAGTCGCGCGTCCGGCACGCGCACGGTGGCCAGATGGCTTTCCGCCTCGTGGAGACCCACCGCCCGATGCGCGCCCGTCAGGGCATTGAAGACCGTCGTCTTGCCTGCCGCCGGCAGGCCGCAAATGCCGAGTTTCATGCCCACATCCCCGCTACCTCAGGTGACCGGTCGCCCGGCCCGCGCCGCCTCCGGTGAATGCTCTGCCTCGGTCATCGGCTCGGGTAGAACATGTACCATTCCAGCGGCTCCGGCCGGGGCAGTGTGTGCCAGGTGCGTAGGACATCTTGGGATTGTTTCTCAGGGTCCTGGGGGGGGATAACGAAGGCGCTGGCGCTCGCCTGCCTGGCGATGCTCTCGGCGGCGGCCCTGGACTCGGCGCACTGGCGCTGGTAGGCCCGCATCAGCTGCACGTTGTCATAGAGGCGCCAGCCCGCCACGACCGCGAGGAGGGCCAGGACGAGGCGATGGAGGTTACGCACCAGCCAGGTCATGGCTTGCCTCCCGGCCTGGAGCTCACGGCGACGGGTGGTGGAAAGTTGAGGACGTCGAACCTGAACTCCATGTTCACTGTCGGTGATTGGCCAGCCGCATCGCCAGTGTGCTTCTCAATGACCAGGCCGCGCGGCACGATGGCCAAGTCCGGCTCGCGTCCAGGCTGCAGTTCCAGCAGGCTTTCCAGGAGTGGCAGCACCTGGTTGGGCGGCAAGCTGACGCGGAAGGTCACGGGTATGTGCTGTGCCAGCGGCCCACTCTGCGGCGCGCCGATGGTAAGGGCGTGGATGGCGGTCACGCCGTAGTCTTTCAGGTAACGCAGGATAAGGAAACGGATGGCCAGGTCGCGGCGGATGGCCTCAAACTCCCCTTCCTCGGGGAGGCTCGGCCCGGCGAGCCAGGGATAGCGTGGCAGGATGATCGCGGCGGTAGGACCGGTGCGCCAGGCCTCCGGCAGCGAACCGACGAGGCTGCGGAGGCGGTCGTTGAAGGCCGCCTCAAACTCGCTGGGGTCGGGGTTCTCCTTGGCCGTCAGGGGCAGCAGAAGGGTCTCGCGGCTGCGGCGGTGGAAGTGTTCTGCCACGGCATAGCCCTCCTGCTGCAGCCAGTCAATGTAGTTCCAGATGTCAACGATATTCTGGCGGTTGGGCACCTGCTGGCGGAGCAGGTCGGGCCGCAGGCGGCGGAGAGCTTGGAACATCTTGTCAGCGGGCTCGTGCTCCTTTTCCGCCTCGCGCAATTGGGCGCGGAGGCCCTTGACCCAGGGGGTGACCCCCTCAATCCACACCAGCCAGGTGGCGAGGACGCCGAAGGCGAGGACCGCCCACACTATCCAGAAGATGCGGTTGCGGGTCACTTGCCAGCCTCCGGTGGCGCGCGCAGGGGCACCTCAAAGTCCACGTGGAAGAGATAGTAGGGGCCAGTGCCCGACTTGGGCCAGTCCAGCGCCGCGTTGTTATCCAGTTTGCGTGGCAGGCCCAGCAGTTTGAGACTCTGAGACTGGCCGAGGGTCGCCTCAACCGTGCTGCGGGCAAAGCGCAGACTCTCTTCCTCTTTCGGGCGGGCATATACGCCGCCCTGGAGCGCACCCTGCAGGCGGTCCTCGCCCGCCTCCCGGAGTTCCACCCGGATCAGCCACAGTTTCTTCTCTTCCGTGGCCGCGCGACGCGGACCAGCTGCGCGTGGGGCGAAGTCAGCATTGGCGCGCGGCACCAGACGCACGATCTCCGCCAGGGCCGCCAGCCAGTAATGACGCACCAGGCCGAGGCGGCGGTAGGCGTCCAGGCGTTCCTCCGCGGCCCGCTTGGCCGGCTCTATGTCCCGCGTCCACTTCTGATAGGCGTCATACGGCGCGGTGAGGTGCAACTTCAGTTCGCTCGTGGTGCGACGGAGTTCCCTCAGGCGCAGATGACCGAAGAAGAGGCTCATGGCGCAGAGGAAGGCGAAGAAGGCGAGGATCGCCGCCGCCACTTGGCGCGGTCGAGACGCCGCGCGCAGGCGCACCGCGGGCGCGGCCATCAGGCTCAGGCGGCTCCGGGCCGCCCCGGCGGCGTGCAGGGCCAGGCCGCAGGCCACCGCCAACGCCGGCAAACTCGCCTGGAGGCGTTCGCCATCGGCGCCCGGTGCCACCCGCAACTGGCGGAACTCTCGCGGCGCGATGACCTCGCACTCCAATGCATCGGTGATCATTCGCTCCAGGCCCACGGTCTGCGACGCCGCGCCAAAAAGATATGCCTTGCGGAACCGCACCCGCCCCACCGCCGTCTGGAAGCGCTGCACGGCGTTTTGCAGTTCGCCAACGTAGCCGCGCAGCGAGGGCAGCATCGCCTCCAGGATCATGCGCGCGTGCTGCGATGCGCTCACGTGGCGCTTGAGCGTGTCGGCCTTATCAAAGGACAGTTCAAACTGCTCGGCAACCGCGCGGGTGATGTCGTTGCCCCCCGTCGGCACCGTCTGGATGAAGAAGCGCTCCCCATCAACGGCGACGAGGTCCGTGCAGGTGGCCCCGATGTCCAGGATGAGGAACGGCTGCGTCGGCGAGAGCTCGTGCTCATAGCGCACGAAGTTGTAGAGCGCCACCGGCGCGCACTGGATATCCTGCACGTGCAGGTGTACGGCGGAAAGCGACAGGAGGTAGTTGTTGAGCACTTCCTTCTTGGTGGCGATGAGGAGACCGTGGCGCTCGCGGCTGGACGGGTCGGCGGGCGGGAAGAGTTGATAGTCCCAGACGATGGCGTCCAGGCCGAAAGGGATGTGCTGCTGGACCTCGTAGCGGACGAGTTCGTCGGTGGTCTTGTTGCTGACGAGGAGGAAGTCCACCGGGCGCAGGAAGGTGGCACGGGCCGGGATGCCCGCAACGATCGGCTCGGAGCGGATGCGGTTGTGCTCTCGGAGGTCGGCCAAGGCGCGCCAGACGCGTCGGTCGCGCCCGAAGGAAACCTCCGCGCTCGGCTCGCCCTCCAGGCGAATGATGTCGGCGGCGACGACCTCCAGGCCGCGCTTGCTGCGACGCAGTTTCACGGCCTTCAACGCCCCGCCGCCGAGATCCAGGCCCCAGAATGTCTGTTTGCCAAACACAAGCGCCCTTCCCCGCAGCGCGGGCCCTGGGACCACGTCCCCACGCAGGGACGCCGGTCCGCGCGGCGCCAGTAGCGACTGCGCCCCGCCACTGCACCTTCCCGCCTCGCTCGCCGCAAGTATAAGCGCGATGGGGCATGCGCGTCAACCGGGCGCAGACTGGCACGGGCAGGCCTCTGCCACCCAGGATTGTGTCTTGGGCGTATTGGGAAGAAAAGGCGCGGGGGCGGCCTCTCGCCGCCCCCGACGTGTGCCGTCGGTGCCCCGACGGTTACTCGGTGTTGCCCAGACCCCAGGGCCAGGCGTTCACGTCAACATCCACATCCACGCCGTTGGCCATGTCAAGGAGGTGCCAAACGAGCGGGTCAAGTTTCAGCACGCCGCCGGCGTAACTATACTGGTAATAAGTGGCGCCCTTCGCACCCGCCATATAGTTGGAGGAATCGCCCAACCCCGCGGCGCCATACCCAGGCGATGGCGCATACTCCCAGTAGATGATGCGCTGTTCGGTGTCTCCGTACCAGGAGGTGTGGTAGTCCCCGTAAAGGACGTTATAGCCATCCTTGTGCACTTTATTCCCGAATCCGGGCACGCTGACCACGCTGGTCTTCGCCCAGGAGTCAGACACGAGGACGTGGCCGCCGGCACGCCGCTGCGTCTTGAAGGGCGGGCAGTAGGCGTGCGTGACAATGCGTGGCTGCGTGAAGGCCACCGTTATCGGGATGAGGATACGCCAGCGCAGGTCGGTGTGCAGCGGCTGATTGCGGTACATGTATTGCCCCATGACCGCATAGCCACCGGCGCCCGGCCCGCTCCGGTCGAGGCGCGGCCAGTTGCCATGCGTCAGCGTGCGTGGTCCGGTGCCGCCCGCGTCCAGCCAGTCGCGCAGGGTATCAGGAACCGGACGCATATCTCCCCTGGTCAGGACTTCCTCGTGGCGCGGCCAGCGCACCCCCATATTCGGGGCGTCGGCAGGAATGATGTACCGCACATCAGACGCCGACGGACAATAGAACACCCGCGCGTCCGGAATGAGGCCGGTGGCCAGCAGCCAGCCCATGCCCCAGGGAGCGACCTTGAGCGTGGTGGTGTCGTGCTCCGGCCAGACGCTCGTTACCCCGTAGGCGGTTCGCCAGGCCCCCTGGCCCAGACAGGTGGGGTCGCGGTTCCAGTTGCACCACCGCCCGTAATCATAGCGGAACATGTCAACCACCGGCACCTTCTCAAACAGGCCGCTGATTTCGTTACGGGCAAAGTAGAACTCCTGCCGATCATTGTGCCAGACGGGCGTGGTGCTCTCGGTATAAGCGCCGCTGGTGCTGTAGTACCAGTACCTGCCGGTGGCAGGGTTTATGGGGGCGAAACCATCCGTATTCCAACTTACCCCGCCCGGGAAATACTCGCCGTAGAGGCCCAGGTATTGCTCAAATGCCTTGCCCATCTGGTCGAGGTTGTTCGTGCACACCGAACGCCGCGACCGTTCGCGCGCGGCCACCAGCGCGGGCAGTAATAACGCGGCGAGAATGGCAATGATCGCCACGACGACCAGGAGTTCAATGAGGGTGAACGCAGACAACCACGACATGAGGCGTCTTGCAATACTCATGTTCTGTCCTCCCTACCGCAGCAATCGCCCCTCATGGGAACCGATGGGTAGTTTGTGCCTGCTGGCCCTCCTTGTTGCCAATATCCTGCGCCCCTCACCGCTGACGTGAGCGTAACTCGCAGCGTGGGCCAAGTCAAGCAATTTTTTCATTCAGTGGCCGGCGGGCAGGGAGCGAAAAGGAAATAGGCGGGGCAGTCCCGTCACTCGCGCGGAACCGCCCCGCCAGGTGCGTGACTCTGCACCGCATCCGGTCCTACCACCCCTGGTCGTCAAACCAACTCTCGGCGGTGACGTTGGTGTCCATCTCGTGCGCCTGGTCCAAGAGGTGCCAGACCAGTGGCAAGAGGAGAAGGCCGCGGTGGTCGCTGGTGTACTGGGCGCGGTAGTCGTGGCTGTTCTGCAGACCGCCGTGGGAGGCGTTCGGGTTAATATGTCCCGCGATGTAGGTGCCCCTGGCGGTGGTGAAGGATGACGGGCTCCAGTAGATGATGCGCTGCTCGGTGTCGCCGTACCAACTGACCGCGTAGTCGCCGTAGAGGACGTTGTAGCCGTCGCGGTGGCAACGGTTGCCGAAGCCTGGGTTCAGGGTGGTATTTATCGGCGGCGGGTTGACGTTGGGCGACGACTTGCCATCGCATGGGCTCTTGAGCCAGGAGTCGGAGACGAGGGCACGCCCCTGGAGGCGCCGCTGGGTCTTGAAGGGCGGTGCCATGAACGTCGTCGTTACCTTTGGCGAGGTGAAGGCGATGGTCAGTGGAGTGGCCGGCCGCGGGCTGATGGCGTCGTCCGGGTCGCCGATGGGCGGGTCTTCGCCGCCCTTGTACACGGGCTGATTGCGGTACATATACTGGGAGAATACCGCGAATGGCTTGCGGGCATAATAGCCCATGACGGAATACTGCCGCCAGTTGCCGTGGGTGAGGGTGAGCGGGACAGGTGGGCCGGCTGCGAGCCACTCCCGCATTGTGTCGGCGACGTTGCCGGAAGAGCCGTACGTTCCGCTCACCATGTCTCGGCCGAAGCGGCGTGCCCAAGTCAACTGCGGAACGATATCGGGGGCTGAGTAGAAACAGTCAACATCACGGGCCGATGGGCAGTAGAAGGTCGATGGGTCTGGGAGCGCGCCAGTGATCAGGAGCCACCCCAGGCCCCAGGGCGCCACGCGCAGCTCTCCCACCGCGGGGATCGGACGTTCTTGCGGGAAACCGGAGACGCCGATGCAGGTGGGGTCGCCAGGCGAGGTGGTGGCGTAACTGGTATTGGCCGGCTCGTCGCCGTAAACATAAAGGCTGTGCCGGATTGCCTCCACGTATTCATACACACCGGTCTTGGGGTTGACGGCCTTATAGACATCCAGCGCACAGTTGGTGTATTTCTCCGCGAGGGCCGGCCGCATGCCGAGCCACCAGTGGCCATTCCGCCACGAGAGTCCACCGGGATAGTAATCGCTATATGTTCCGATGTACTGCTCAAACGCTTTTCCCATCTGGTTGAGGTTATTGGCGCAGACGCTTCTGCGGGCGCGCTCGCGCGCGGCCACCAGCGCGGGCAGTAATAACGCGGCGAGAATGGCAATGATCGCCACGACGACCAGGAGTTCAATGAGGGTGAACGCAGACAACCACGACATGAGGCGCTTTGCGATACTCATACTCTGCCCTCCCTGCCTCAGTAATCGCCCCTCATGGGAACGGTTGGGTAGTTTGTGCCTGCTGGCCCTCCTTGTTGCCAATATCCTGCGCCCCTCACCGCTGACGTGAGCATAACTCGCAGCGTGGGCCAAGTCAAGCAATTTTTTCATTCAGTGGCCGGCGGGCAGGGAGCGAAAAGGAAATAGGCGGGGCAGTCCCGTCACTCGCGCGGAACCGCCCCGCCAGATGCGCTCGGTGTTCCCACTACTGTGGCAGCGGCGTCGTGCCGACGTCTATGCCGGCCGCCATATCAAACATGTGCCACACCATAGAGTTGGCGCTGGTGTAGCCGGTGGCCTTATACCAACTCTCGTTGGAGGCCAGGACATCAAACTCGGTACCGGCGGGGGTCGCAACGCGCTGCCAGTTATAGATGGAGCCGCTGCGGTCCCACTCCACCCCGTTCGTCCACGGCCCATACTCCACCCACATGATGCGCTGTTCCTGGTCCCCGTACCAGGCAACGTGATAGTCGCCGTAGATGACGTTGTAGCCGTCGCCCTTGTGATGATAGGTGCCGAAGCCGGGATAGAATCCGGTAATGTCCACGTAAGCGCGGAAGAACGTGTCGGCCACCAGGGCGCGGCCCGCGAGCCGCCGCTGGGTCTTGAAGAAGGGGCAGCCCATCTCTGTCACGGCCAGCGGCCGCGTGTAGTGCGCCGGATACGTTGCCCAAGTGGTCTGCCCCTGGGCCGCTCTTCCCTCTCGGTCGTTATAACTGCCCGCACCCATCTGGCCACACACCGGCGAGTTGCGGTAGGCATAGGATGATTGCATCCCCACCGCGCCCGTGCCGCCGGCGCCCGTGCCGTACCATGCGTTCGCCGAGGAATTATTGGCGCGCAGCATGCCCGCCTTGTAGTAGTTGCCGTGGGTCAGGCCTTTGCCGCCGGTGTCGCCCAGGGCCTTGACGGCCTCTAGGGTGTTGACTTGGCCCTGTCCCGAGCCGCCGTAAAGAACATCGGGCCACTGTGCCGACCGCTGGAAGCGCGACCCGCCGATATTCCACGACGGGCAGTAGTAGTTGCGCAGGTCGTTCATCACGCCCAGCGCCGCCAGGTAGCCGATGCCGACCGGTCCGGCCTGGAGGATGCCGTACTGGTCAACGCGGCGGCGGCTGGCCTCGGTATTCGCGCCTAAGGCAATACACATCTGGTCGTAGGGCCCGGCATCGCCCGATAGAGTCGTGTCAAAAACCGGTATCTGGTTAGTCCAGACGACATCGCCCGTGGTGACATCCTTGTAAAGCCCCTGGTCCCAGACGATGCCGTAACCGTAGTTGTACTGGCTGCCGGAGTTGGGCTCGCTCCAGGATGGCTTTATGTAGGACATGGGCGCGCGGCCATAGGCGGGCTTCGCCATGTAATACTCGCCATACAGGCCCAGGTACATTTCTGTTCCGGTGCCTATCTGATTGAGGTTGTTCTGACAGACGCTTCTGCGGGCGCGTTCGCGCGCGGCCACCAGCGCCGGCAACAATAACGCGGCGAGAATGGCAATGATCGCCACCACGACCAGCAACTCAATCAATGTGAACGCGGCCAGCGACCACCATCGCCTGAGATAATCCCACATCCTCATGGTCTCACCTCCTCATCATTCCCGTGAACCCCTGCCCGACTGACGGCGCCCCTGAT
>Ga0272448_1001464_pt1 | contig 31725 bp, 25 predicted proteins | sample YNPCB0191_FD_202220 | JGI IMG/M metagenome (GOLD analysis project Ga0272448, IMG submission 202220) | Hot spring sediment microbial communities from Yellowstone National Park, WY, United States - YNP-CB-019-1 | ecosystem: Environmental > Aquatic > Thermal springs > Hot (42-90C) > Sediment...
CGATTAACGTGGAAACACCTGGCACCCGCCGAAATGAGGCTTATGATAATCTTGATGTCAGACTCCAGAAGGATTTTATTGTTGGTCCCGGAAGATTAGGGTTTTATATGGATGTTTTTAATTTACTCGGAGCTTATACCCTTACCATTGCTAAAAACCCGGGTGGAACCTGGCGTCCAGTTGATGAAAACACAACTCAGGGGACTTATACCCCGGGATCTACTGGTTTGAGAGGATTTTCCGGTTCCCGTCAGTTTAGATTTTCGGTGCTCTATAGATTTTAAAAAAACAAATTTAAAAAGGCTGAGGGGAGGAATTTTTCCTCCCCTCCCTGCATAAACGGGAATTCTGCCTATGTCAGAAAGTTAGAAAAAAAAATAATGAGCGATATAAAAAATATAAAGGATAAAAAGAATAAAATAGAAAAAAATGAAAAGGGGCAGTTTACCATTGGGAAAAAAGAAGCATATTAACCTAAAGTACAAAGGAATGCTGGGATTTTTGTGCTGGATAACACTTGAAATTGAAAGGTGTTCTATTCCATTATGTTATTATTAGAATGTTAAGGAAGGAGAGAATGTGATGTCACCAAAGGCCAGTGCTAAATACATACTCAGGTTAAACACCAGAAAAGTTTTGAAACTTATCCGCGAAAATCCCCCTATTTCCCGGGCTGAAATTTCTAAGTTGAGCGGGTTAAGTGCTCCTACAGTTTCCAGAATTGTGGAAGATCTTATTAAGGAAGGTTTGGTGGAAGAGATTGGAGCAGGGCTTTCCAATGGAGGAAGAAGGCCGAATCTGCTTAGATTTTGTCCGGATAACAATTTTATTATTGGTATAGACCTTGGGACCACCAACATTTATGGTGTTCTGGCCAATCTTGAGGCAGAAATTATTTCAGAAGAAAAAGTACCAACTCAGGTGGAAGAAGGTTTTTATAGTGTTATGGACAGAACCTTTGAAGTTATAGAAAAATTAAAAGCTCAACTGGGTAAAAAACAGAGTCATTTGTGCGGGGTGGGCATGGCTGTAGCTGGTCTAATCAATAAAAAAAGAAACATCGTCGAATTTTCTCCTAATTTTCACTGGCATGATGCAGACATTGTCGGGTATCTGGCTCAGAAAACAGATATACCCATATTTTTTGATAATGTCACCCGGGTGATGGCTTTAGGGGAATTGTTTTATGGGATTGGAAGGAAGTATAAGAATTTCATCTGTGTTAACGTCGGTTATGGAATAGGGGCAGGGATTATTATTAATGGCCAGCCTCTTTATGGAACTAAGGGGATGTCCGGTGAGTTTGGCCACATAACGCTGGAAAAAGATAGTAAGATTCAATGTTATTGCGGTAATTTCGGCTGTTTAGAGGCACTTTCTTCTGGAAATGGAATTGCCCGGGCAGCGCGCCTGGAACTTGAGAATGGGGCAAAAAGTATTTTGCTTGATATGTGTGAGGGAAACCTTGATAACCTGACTGCTGAAATGGTAGCCAATGCGGCTAAAAAAGGTGATGTAATAGCTTGGAATGTATTTCATCGAGCGGCAGAATATCTTGGTATTGGCATTTCGGCTTTAATAAATCTTTACAATCCTGAAGCTATCGTTATCGGGGGCGGTGTTACTCAGGCAGGTGATATCCTTTTTGATACTATCAGAAATACAGTTAAAGCCAGAGCCCTGAATAAAATAAGCAGAGAAGTTGAAATATTGCCAGCCACTTTTGGACTTAAAGCTGCGGTAATGGGAGCAGTATCTTTAATTATGGAGAAAGTCCTGAACTTAGATTATAAAAAAAGAACTAAAACTGGCGAGCTCTCTTATGCTCTTCAGGTCCCGGATAAAGAGAGTTAGGTAAAATTTTGGTATTTTTCTCAAGAACAAAGTCCATCGCCTTTAAAGAGGAGAATTTTTTATGTCCGGAATAAAATTAAGCATTCCAATCCTTGACCTGATTATTATTATAACCTATCTCATAGGAATTATAATCATTGGCTTGGTTTCTGCCCGCAAATTCAGAAATTCCAGCGAGGGTTATTTTTTAGCGGGAAAATCGCTACGCTGGCCGGCCGTTGGAGCTGCCCTTTTTTCTGCTAATATTTCTACCATTCACCTGGTCGGTCTGGCGGCCTCTGGTTATAATGAAGGGTTAGTCTGGGGAAACTTTGAATGGATGGCCACTTTTACCCTGATTATTCTTGGTTTGGTTTTTGCTCCTTTTTATTTTAGTACCAAAATATCTACCCTTCCCGAGTTTTTGGAGAAAAGATACTCAGCTGGCTCAAGAATCATTCTTGCCATTATGGCCATTACTGCTGCTCTTTTTATTCATATTGGGATGAGTATTTATGCCAGTGCCGTGGTTTTTAAACAGTTTTTTGGTATAAATGTTTTAACTTCAGTGGTTATAATTTCTGTCGTAACGGCTATTTACACGGTCTTAGGTGGATTAAAGGCGGTTGTAGTCACGGAAACAATTCAAAGTGTTCTTCTAATTTTAGGGGCGGTGGCAGTAACGCTTTTTGCTCTTTTTGCCTTGCCTGCTCATGGGATTACTAATCTTGTTCAATTTAAGGCAGCTATTAAGCCCGACCAGCTAAGGATGCTTCAAACTCACAGTCAGGCTGGTTTAAACTGGTATGCGGTGCTTTTGGGCTATCCTATTCTTGGCATCTGGTATTGGTGCACGGATCAAACAATTGTTCAAAGAGTTCTGGGAGCGCGAAGCCTGCGTGATGCTCAGCGGGGCCCTCTTTTTGCTGGCTTATTAAAGCTTCTCCCCCCTTTCATTCTTGTCTTTCCTGGAATAGTTGGTTACATCCTTTTCAAAGATTTAATAGGAAAAGATGCCAACCAGACTTTGGCTGTCCTTATAAAGGAATTATTGCCAACTGGAGTAAAGGGGATAGTGTCAGCCGGGATTTTAGCCGCCCTGATGAGTACAATTGCCGCTGCCCAGAACAGTGCTGCTACTCTGGTGGCAGTGGACATAGTAAAGAAAATTAAACCTTCCATTTCGGATGAAAAACAAGTTCGTATCGGGCGCTACAGTGCCATCATCATTATGCTTTTAGCCATGGTCTGGTCCACCCAGGGTGGAAAATATTCCAGTATTTTTGAAGCGATTAACGCTATAGCATCTGACCTGGCACCGCCGATTACTACTGTTTTCCTCTGGGGAGTTTTCTGGCGTCGCGGGACCAAACAGGCTTCGTTAGTTACTCTGATCAGTGGATTTTCTATGGGGATAGTTGCTTTTATCCTTGACCTTCCGGTTTTTGGAACAGAGAAGATCATTACCCACAAATTAGGCATTCCCTTTATGATGCAGGCCTGGTGGATGTTTGTTATTTGCAGCGTCATATTTGTAATTGTAAGTTTATCCACTCCAAAACCAGCTGAAGAAAGTATAAAAAGTCTAACCTGGGAAAAGCCCTCAAAAGTACTGGCTCAAGGTAGAATTACAAGTCTGAGCGATCCTCGCCTCTTGGCTTTAGGTTTACTCATACTCTTGGTAATTCTTTATTATATTTTCCGTTGATTATAAGAGCTGGAGGTTAATTTCGATTGTGACCGATACAACTGAGAGCCTCAATAGAATGAAAATAATTGCCGGAATAGGAGAAATAGTCTGGGACATCTTTCCTGACGGTCAGCCACGTCTTGGCGGAGCTCCGGCTAATTTTGTTTATTATTCTCAACTCCTTGGGACAGAGAGCTTGTTGATAAGTCGAATAGGTGATGATGAACTGGGAAAGGAAACTCTTTACCTTCTGGCTCAGGCTGACTTAAATCAGGAATATATTCAAATAGACCCATTTCATCCGACAGGAACGGTAAGAGTTAGCCTTGATGCGGCCGCTGTGCCTACCTTTTTTATTGAAGAGAATGTAGCCTGGGATTATCTGGAAAAATCTCCCAACCTGAGGCAACTGGCTTCAAAAGTAAACGCTATCTGCTTTGGCTCTCTTGCCTTTCGATCTTCCCAGTCAAGAGAAACTTTAAACTGGTTTTTGTCCGGGCTCAGAGCAGATTGTCTTCGAATCCTGGATATAAATCTTCGTCCCCCGTTTTTTTCCAAAGATTTGATAGAATATCTTTTTACTCAAGCAAATGTATTAAAGATTAATGAAACAGAACTTGGACTCATCAAATCTTTATTTTCTTTTCGAGAGAGGGAAGAAAAAGATATTCTAAAGAAACTCTTGCATCTTTATAATTTTAAACTAATTGCCCTGACCAAAGGAGAAAAAGGAAGTCTCTTGCTATCTGGAAATAGAGAATGCCATCATCCAGGCTTTCCAGTGAAGGCGATTGATACGGTCGGAGCGGGGGATGCCTTTACTGCAGCCTTGGTCCATGGTCTTTTAAAGGGAATGGATTTAGAAGAAATTAATAGAAGGGCTAACTGGTTGGCCAGCTATGTATGTACTCAAAAAGGGGCCTGGGTCAAGTTAGAAAATAAAATTTTAAGCTAAAAATAATAAAAAAAGTAATAAAGAGGCTTAATAATAGGCCCGAAAGATACAGGCAACAAAAAGATTAAAAGATGAAAGGAGATATTAAAAGTGATTACTTTCAATTATTTTCAACCAACAGAAATTAGATTTGGCTATGGTCGTTTGAAAGAATTAGGAGAGGTAGCCAGACGGTTTGGTAAAAGATGCCTTTTGGTGACAGTCCCAATTTTCCCCGAGTTTGAAAACAATTATAACCAGGCTAAAGAATCTTTACTGCAGATGGGCATAGAAGTTTTTCATTTCGATGGAGTAATACCCAATCCAACTGTGGAGGTTGTCACCAAAGGAGCGGAGTTGGCTCGGGAAGTAAAAGCAGAAATGGTAATCGGACTGGGCGGAGGCTCCAGCCTGGATACAGCCAAAGCGATTGCAGTAGCAGCCACTCATCCTGGAACTTGCTGGGATTATTTGTATTTTCGAGAAACCCAGCCCACAAATAAAACGTTACCTATAATTGCTGTACCCACGACTTCGGGAACTGGCTCTCATGTTACCCAGGTAGCTGTAGTTACTAATTCAGCCGAAAGAAATAAATCAGCAATTTTTAATCCTATTATCTATCCCCGGGTAGCTATTGTTGATCCCGAGCTGGTAGTTTCTTTGCCGCCACAGATGACAGCTGCTACTGGATTCGATGCTTTTACTCACGCTTTTGAAAGCTATATTAATCCAAAAGGTTCACCTTATACTGATCTTCTGGCATCTGAGGCCATCAGGATTATAATCCAAACACTGCCGGAGGTTATTAAGAAAGGCCAGGACATTGAGCTCCGGGCCAGAATGTCCTGGGCTGATACGCTGGCGGGACTGAGTATAGCTAATGCCGGAGTAACTCTACCGCATGGCATTGCTATGGCGATGAGTGGCCTTTATCCTCATATCGCCCATGGTCAGGCTCTGGCTTCAGTTTATCCGGCGATTATGAGATTTAGCTGGAAATATGCACGAGAAAAGTTTGCTTTCCTTGGGCGCCAATTAAGGCCCGAAGAAAAAGATTTATCTGATGATTCTGCCGCAGTTATGGCAGTAGAAGCTTTAGAAGATTTCCTTAAGAATATTGGTCTAAGAAAAAGCCTTAAAGATTTAGGTGTGCCCAAAGAAGAACTTGATTTGCTGGCTGAGAGATCCCTTGTTCTTCCAGATTATAAAAGCCATCCTTATGTGGTCAACCTGGTGGAGTTAAGAAAATTGCTTGAGGAAAGCTATGAATAAAATTATGACTCAGCTTAGGATGTAAAAAGAGTGCAAAAATTACTGTTCAGAATTTTTTGTAGAAGTAATGGTAAGGACAGTGTTTATATTTCCAGGAGCAAAGATTGGCTAATCAGGATTACAAAAAAAATTAATTTAAAAATTTTTTTAAGAAAATTAATGAACGGGGGTAAAAATGAAAAAAGGCATTGTAGTTTTAGCCCTGGGATTAATGCTGTTTATTTTTGAGCTTTCTATTTTTGCTGAGAGTCGTGGTGTTGTTACCTGGTGGAAATTAGACAAAGTGATAAACGGAAAGGTATTAGACTCGGCTTCAGGTATTGAAGATACTTTAAATGGGAATTACAAGTTAGTGCCCGGAGTCTTAGGACAGGCTCTAAAGCTTGATGGATTTACTACCGTTATAAAAAGAAAGGCGGGATTAGCTCCCAAGCTTAACAGCGATTTTAGCCTTCAGGCTTGGGTAGCTCTGGCTGAGTATCCCTGGAACTGGTGTCCTGTAGTAGCTCAGGAAAAAGAGGGAAAGGCAGGATATTATTTTGCCATAGGTCCCCGAGGAGAAGTGGGCCTGAAGATGGCCATTAATGGCCAGTGGGTAGAATGCGTGTCCCAGCCCCAAATTCCTCTTAGAAAGTGGGTGCAATTAACTGCTGTCTTTAATGAAAAATCAGGAATAAAGATTTATATTGACGGAAAGATTGCCGCTGAACTTAAAACTTCAGGACAGCTTACTCCGGCCCCGGATATGGATTTAGTGATTGGAATGAACCGAGATAAGAGGACTCCCAGCAATCCGGTTAGACCATTTGCTACTTTGCCTGCCTGGTTTTCCCTTGATGCTATTCTCGATGAGGTAAAAATATACAATCATTCACTGAGTGATGAAGAAATTCTTGCAGAATATAATAGTACCCAGCCCAAGGGAGCGCCGGAAATACCGGAGAGGAAAATGCCCTCAGGCCCAGCAGGCCCAGGTCATTTTGGTGCTTATTATACCAAGCTCAGCTACTATGAGGAATGGGATAAATTGTGGAGAAGTGGTCCTTATTCCGATGTAGTGGTTCAGTTTGATAATTCACCGATCAGGGTGGTTTTCTGGAGAGGAACTCGTTATTCACCGGTCTGGGTGATGGAAAACGGTCTGTGGATGGCCGACCAGAGTTGTGAATCATTCACCGATCAGGAAGGCTGTTTTGAGCATATGCAGGATCCCAAATGCCTTTATTCCCATGTCCGGATTATTGAGAACACACCGGCTCGCATTGTTGTCCACTGGCGCTATATTCCTGTTTCTGTCTATCAACATTTTTCTCAAGTGGATGAAATAACTGGCTGGCCTGATGCGATTGATGAATATTATACTTTTTACCCGGATATGCTCGGGGTGAGAAAGGTGGTAATGTGGACTTCAGGAGAACCGCTCGGGCCACAAGAAACAATAGTCCTTTGCCAGCCAGGACAGAGGCCAGAGGATATAATTAGCCTTGACGCTTTGACCCTGGTTAATTTAAAGGGAGAAACCAAAACTCATAGCTGGGCGCAAAAATTACCTGACCTTCAAAGTGGGCCAGCCCAGGCGGTTATTCAAATAATTAATTTAAAGTCTGACTATAAGCCTTTTGAAATCTTTGAACCAGGATGCAAGATTACAGTTTTTGGTGAGGAATTAAGAAAGGGAATTTCCCGTTTTCCCTGGTGGAATCACTGGCCAGTGGCTCAGCTTCCATCTGACGGCCGATATGCCCAGGCGCCCGACCGGCCATCGCATTTTTCCTTATCACACGCCAGGCCACCTATTCATAAAGGGGAGGGCATAACCTATTGGGGAACCTGGCTTTATGGTGCCGGTAAGCAAACTCCTGCTGAACTGGCTTTTCTGGCTAAATCCTGGATATTTCCACCGGTTTTGGTGATAAAAGGGGAGGGGGTAAGCGGCGGTGATTATGATCGCAGCCAGCGTGCTTATCAGCTGAATTTTGCTGGAAAAGGGTTAGTTCAACCGGTTACCTTAGAAGTCAAAGCCAGCCATCAATCGCCAGCCGCTAATCTTTGTCTGGTGCTGAAAAATGTCAGCGATCAAGGACTGGAAGTAAAGTTAAATGGAGAAAAGCTTCAGCGGGGCAAAGATTATTATATTGGAGAGATTAGGAACCTTGAAAACACTGAGGTTATTATCTGGATTCATTACACTTCAGAAAAACCGTTTCAGATTACCTTAAGTCCTGGATAATATATGAAAATTATTTCATATAATTTATTATAGGAGGTATGCTTATGATTCAGGTAGTTTTAACTGAACCACAAAAAATTGAAATAAGAGAAGTAGCAAAACCCGTTCCTCAAGAGGGTGAGGTTTTGCTGGAAATAAAAAGAATTGGCATTTGTGGATCGGATATACATGCCTATTACGGAAAGCATCCTTATATCAGTTGTCCTATAGTTCAAGGCCATGAATTTTCAGGCCGGGTTGTTGAGCTGGGCAAGGGTGTCTCTGAGTTTAAGATCGGAGATCGGGTAACAGTCAGACCCCAGCTTACCTGTGGCCATTGCTATCAATGTCTGCATGGAGATTATCATATTTGTGAAAATCTAAAGGTCATTGGTTGTCAATCTAACGGGGCGGCGCAGGAATATTTTGCCGTTCCCAAGGATTTGGTTGTTAAACTTCCGGATTCTATTGATTATGATTTAGGAGCTATGATTGAACCATTGGCTGTAGGCGTCCATGCCGCCGGTAGAGTTTCTAAATTAAAGAACCACAATATTCTTGTCCTGGGAGCGGGGCCCATAGGAAACCTCACTGCTCAGGCCGTCAAAGCTCTTGGAGCCAGTTCAGTGATGATAGCTGATATCAGCGATGTTCGGCTGGAGATAGCCAAAAAATGTGGAATTGACTTTGTGGTAAATAATATAAAGAGTGATCTTTCTAAAGAAATAAAAGAAAAGTTCGGTGAGGCTAAAGCAGATGCCATTATAGAATGTGTGGGAACGGGGAAAACCATTAATCAGGCGATTTCTCTGGCGAGAAAAGGTTCAGAAATAATTGTGGTTGGAGTTTTTGAGGAAAAGCCAGTAGTTGATTTTGGTCTTATTCAGGATAGAGAATTAAAAGTGATCGGTTCTTTGATGTATAAAAAAGAGGACTATGAAACAGCAATTGATTTGATTCAAAGTCAGAAAGTTCAACTGCGACCATTAATCAGCCGGCGTTTCCTTCTAAGGCAGTATGCTGAGGCTTATAAATATATTGAAGAAAATCGAGAAAAAACGATGAAGGTCTTGATTGAAGTATAAAAAAAGAACGGGTTATTGCCAGAATAAACAATGCTTCAGCTTTATTTTTATAAGAAAATTATGGAAAGAGGAGATTAAGATGTGGCCCGAAATAAAGAAAGCTTTTTTAATTACAGGCTTATTTTTGATTACTCTACCAGTTTTATTATTGAGCGGGCAAAATTATAATCTGACGAAAAAATATAATCCGACGACGGTTATCTGGTATGAACATCCGGCTGATAAATGGGAGAATGCTTTTCCGGTAGGTAACGGGCGTCTGGGGGCAATGGTCTTTGGTCGCACTGACGAAGAAAGAATTCAGCTCAATGAAGAAACTTACTGGACGGGTGGGCCCTATGACCAGACAAGAAAGGGAGGAAAGGAGCATTTATCTGAGATCAGAAAGCTCATTTTTGATGGAGATTATTTAAAAGCTCACTATCTTTTTGGAAGGTATCTGATGGGCTATCCAGTGGAGCAGCAAAAATATCAGTCGCTGGCCAATCTGGTGCTTACCTTTGAGTCTCAGGGAGAAGTAAAGAATTATATTCATCAGCTTGATCTCGATTCAGCTATAGTTACCACCTCTTATGAGCAGAATGGAATTAACTATAAAAGGGAAGTTTTTTCTTCTCCAGTAGATCAGGTGATAGTTATAAGAATGGAAGCCAGCCAGCCAGGGGCTATTTCCTTTCAGGCCGAGCTGCGCGGTTGCCGCAACCAGGCTCATTCTAACTATGCCACCGATTATTTCCAGATGGATAATTACGGTAACGATGGACTTATTCTGACCGGCAAATCGGCTGATTATCTTGGAGTTTCTGGCCGAATTCGTTATGTATGCCTGCTTAAAGCAGTTCCCGATGGCGGGGAGATCGAAACGGATTATCGCCATCTAATGGTCAAAAAAGCCAGAGCTGTCACCTTTTATATTTCAGCGGCTACCAATTTTGTTTCCTATAAAGATTTAAGTGGAGACCCATTTAAAAAAGCTCAGGAGGCAATTGAAGCTGCCTTGAAGAAAGACTACCAGAAAATAAAAGAAGACCATCTGGTCGCTCACCATGAACTTTTTCGCCGGGTATCTATTGACCTTGGTTCAACTGAAAATTCTTTTTTGCCCACTGATTTGAGAATAAAGAATTTTAATGGCCAGAATGACCCAGACTTGGCAGCTTTAGCCTTTCAGTTTGGCCGATATCTCCTTATTTCTTCCTCCCGGCCTGGAACGCAGCCAGCTAATCTTCAAGGAATATGGAATGAAAGCATGAATCCGGCCTGGGATTCAAAGTACACGACGAACATAAATACTGAGATGAATTACTGGCCCGCAGAAGTGGCTAACCTGTCTGAATGTGCTGACCCGCTGTTTAAGATGATTAAAGAACTGACTGACCAGGGTTCGGAAGTAGCCAGGGAACACTATGGCTGCCGTGGCTGGGTGTTTCACCAAAATACCGATATCTGGCGGGTGGCAGCTCCCATGGATGGTCCCGACTGGGGTGCCTTCACCACAGGCGGAGCCTGGCTCTGCACCCATCTCTGGGAACATTACCTTTTTACCGGAGATAAAGAATTTCTGGCTGAGTATTATCCTATTATGAAAGGCAATGTTGAATTTTTTCTTGATTTTCTGGTGCCTCATCCTCGATATGGATGGCTGGTTACCAACCCCTCAACATCGCCCGAGAATTTTCCTAACCGGCCAGGAAACATTCCCTTTTTCGATGAGGTAACAGGCTCGATGAGCCCTGGAACCACGCTCTGCGCCGGTTCAACTATTGATCTTCAAATTTTAAATGACCTCTTTGGCTATGTGGCTGAGGCTTCGAAGATATTGGGAGTTGATGAGGAGTTCAGAAAAAAAGTTCTGGAAACCAGGGCCAAGCTGGCTCCTATGCAAATAAATAAAAAGGGTGAACTTCAGGAATGGTTAGAAGACTGGGGGCAGAAAGAGAAAAGCCACCGCCATATTTCTCCCCTTTATGGTCTTTACCCTGGAAACCAAATTTCTATAATTAGAACGCCTAAACTGGCTGCGGCTGTCAGGGCCGTTTTAGAACAACGCGGTTTAACCGGGAATGGCTGGTCCTCTGCCTGGAAAATGGCCTGCTGGGCCCGCCTTTATGAACCGGAAAAAGCGATGGAGAATTTCCTTTATTATCTCCAGCACTATACTTTTAACAACCTGTTTGCTATCTGCTCCAATGCTCTTCAGGTAGATGGAAGTTTTGGGGTTAGCGCGGCCATAGCTGAAATGTTAGTCCAGTCTCATGAAGGATTTATTGACTTTCTGCCCGCTCGGCCGGCCTCCTGGTTGAGCGGTCAAGTAAAGGGTTTGGTAGTAAGGGGCGGATTTGAAGTAAATCTCGAGTGGGATAAGGGAAAATTAACCAGGGCTGAGGTTTTATCTAAAAAAGGCGAAGTTTGTCGGCTAAGAATAAAAGAAAAAGGGCAATTTAAAGTAAAAAATTCTCGAGGTTACATTCCGGCCAAAAAAATAAGTCAGGATATTTTTGAATTTAAAACCAAAGCTGGAGAAAAGTATATCATTTCTTTCTAAATTTTGTGGGTATAATTAACAAGAATAAACCAGTCTATAAATGTAGCCGGAAAGTGCAGAAAATGCGGTTTACTTTTTAAAAAATTTTTGAAAGTTTGACAGGATAGAATTTTAAGTCTAATTTAAAAAAAATAATTTAGGTATGATAATAAGGATTTAACCAATGTCTGATTCCAACTCTGACCGTTTTCTAAAGAATAAAGATGATGTAACCTCTGGCTTAAATTCAAATGCTCAAAAAAATAATCAGGCACAAAAATATGAGCCTGAATCAAAGGAAGGCAGCCTGGAGAGAAGAAAGATGTTTTATGCCCGCTTTGGTTATGATGTGGAAAAAGAACGCCTGACCGTTATAAAAGCTGCCCAGCCTTTTTCTCCACCCATTCTGGATGCCGGAACAGGTAAAGGGTATTTCGCTCTGGCCCTGGCCCGATTAGGCTATAATCTGGTTAGCTTTGACCTATCTGAAGAACAGCTTCAATTTGCTCGCCAGAATTTGGAGAAACAGGGTCTGATCCATCTGGTAGAATTAAGGCAAGAAGATGGCGAAAAATTATCTTTTCCTGACGGTTCCTTCAATACCATTTTTTCAGTAAATATGATTCATCATCTGAAAAATGCTTACGGTGTCTTAAATGAGCTAATCAGGGTTCTTTCGTCTGAAGGAAAACTGGTCATCTGTGATTTCAGTTCTGAAGGAATGGCTATGATGGCTGAAGTTTATAGACTGGAAGGAGACGAACATGAGGAATCTTCGGTTACCTTAGCCGAGGTAGAAAAGTTTTTGAGAGCGAACAATTTTAGCTTAAAGAAATCAAGGACCAGGTATGAAATTACTATCGTAGCTCAAAGGCAGTCCCGCTGAAAAAATATTTTTGATAATTATTTTCCCTCCGAAAATGATTAATTAACAGGGGTAATGATCTTAAAAGACAAAGATCATTTATATTTAAAGTTTTTTGGCTTAAAACTGAGGGCTTAATCTATCAATTGAAATTTAGCTTTGGGAACTTAAATAAATTGAAAAAGCCGAGTGTGGTTGAAATTGCCGAACCTTAAGTCTGAGATGAATGAATCTTAAAAAATAACCTTAAGTAGCCTCTTAAGTGTTTCAGCCGGGTAGAATAACCTATTATTATTGGTTGATTTTAGTCAGAAAATAAAATAAAAAAATATTAAACTAATCAGGTTGGAGGATGAAATGAAAAAACAAAGAAAAGTTGACCGGGCAGGATTAAATTCTGGTTTTAATTTAGGGAAGATTATATTACTCAGTCTGGCTTTTATTTTTATAATATCTGGATTTTCTCCTGTCTCGCTTTCAGGGATTACCAAAGGAAACTTCGGGGCTGAAAAGCTATCCCGCTCTTCGACTCAGAGATTGCCCTCTGATGAATTGGAAAGATCAAAAGTAGAGGAAGCAGCAGCTTTGCCTAAGCCAGAATATCCAAGGCCAGATTTTTTTCGTTCTGAGTGGCTGAACCTAAACGGTGAGTGGGATTTTGCTTTGGATCTGTCTGATTCGGGTGAAGAACGAGGACTTCCTCTGGGAGAGGGCTTCGACCGGAAAATTGTAGTTCCTTTTGCTCCAGAAAGTCTTCTTTCAGGTATTGGCTTTAAAGATTTTATCGCTGCCGCCTGGTATAAAAAGATGCTGAGCATTCCTCAAGCCTGGAAAGGACAGCGAGTATTTCTAAATTTTGAAGCTGCTGATTACCACACGACCGTCTGGATAAATGGGCAGAGAGTAGGGGAACATTTTGGCGGTTACACTCCTTTTTCTTTTGATATAACAAATTTTTGTAATAAAGATGAAAATCTTCTGGTAGTCAGATGTCAGGATGATGTCAGAAGCAACCGACAGCCATCAGGCAAACAGAGTAAACATTATAATTCTTATAGCTGTCTTTATCGTCGGACGACTGGCATCTGGCAAACTGTCTGGCTGGAGCCGGTCAACGAGCTAAGAATTGAAAAATACAGGGTTTACCCAGATGTAGATAACCAGCAAGTGTTGATTCAAGTTTTTTTAAACCGAGCAGTCAGCGGTAAGGTCTTGTTTATCCAAGTGACCGACAATGGTAAAATAATTTTCAAAGATAATAAAAAAGCTTCTCCCCTAATTTTCTTTGAGATAAAGCTTAAGAATCCCAAACTCTGGGAAGTAAGAAGACCCTATCTCTATGATTTTACTCTTGAACTAAAAGATGAAGCCTCAGCTCGACTGCTGGACAAAGTGAATGGATACTTTGGCCTGCGAAAAATAGAAACCAGAGGGGATAAAATTTATTTCAATAATCGTCCCTTATTTATGCGAATGGTGCTGGATCAGGGATTTTATCCTGATGGCATCTATACGGCTCCTTCCGATGAGGCGCTGAGACGTGATATAGAGATTTCTCAGAAAGCAGGTTTTGATGGTGCTCGCCTTCATCAGCGAGTGTTTGAACGACGTTTCCTCTACTGGGCAGACCGTCTGGGCTATATTGTCTGGGGAGAATTTGCTGACTGGGGACTGGACCTAAGGCGGCCTGAAGCTTTAATTATTTTTGAAAGCCAGTGGAAAGAGGCGATTGAGCGCGATTTTAATCATCCAGCAATCATTGGTTGGTGTCCTTTTAATGAACAATGGGGAGAAAATTACCCAGGAGTAATTGAAAGAATTTTTAATCTGACTAAATCTCTTGATGCTACCCGTCTGGTAATTGATGCTTCCGGCGGCTATCATGTTGTTGCCCCGGATGTTTTCGATTCTCATAATTATGATCAGGATGTGAATAAATTCAGAGAAACTTATGATGGGCTTTTACTCACTCCACCCAAAGTTTTTGTCAATGGAGATCCTGACCGCAGCATTGCTTACCGGGGGCAACCTTATTTTGTCAGTGAATATGGGGGCATCTGGTGGAATCCAGGCCAGCAGGATGAGAAAGCCTGGGGCTATGGAGAAAGGCCAAAAACAGCTCAGGAGTTTCTGGCACGTTATAAGGGGTTAACTGAGGCTTTATTATTTAATCCCAGGGTGGCCGGATTCTGCTATACCCAGCTTTATGACATCGAGCAGGAAGTTAATGGCCTCTATACCTTTGACCGTAAGCCCAAGTTTGACCCGGCCTTTTTCTTTGAAGTCAATCAACAAAAAGCTGCCATTGAGAAGTAAGAAAAAAATTCAAAAATATTATTCCAAAAATGTTTGTAAAATGATTTAGCGAAGAGAAAGCTAAGCTGATAAGAGGGATTAAAAAAGAACATAAATTTTGAAGCAGAAGATAAAAAGAGATTTCAGATTAAAAGTTGGAAAGCCCTGACCAGGGGAAAATAAGGATAATAGCTGGTCTTTTCTTCTGTTGCTAAAATTAGTAATTTTGGTTACATTAAATTCTTAAAAAATTTTATCAGCCTTGGAGGGGCCAGGAAAATGCCCATCTATGAGTTTCGTTGTCAGGACTGTGGGAAAAGGTCTTCCTTTCTTTTGTTATCTGTAACTTCAGCTTTTGAGCCAAAATGCCAGGCCTGCGGGAGCCCAAGGGTAGTCAGGCTGGTATCAAAAGTGGCGGTGCTCCGTTCTGAGGAAAGCCGTCTGGAAAGTTTAGCTGATCCCTCAAAACTTGGTGACTTAAACGAAAATGCCCCCAAGAGCCTGGTTCGCTGGATGAAAAAATTTGGAAGGGAAATGGGAGAAGAGCTGGAGCCAGGGTTCAAGGAAGAAATTGACAGGGCTATTGAAGAAGCTGAAAAAGGTAAAGAGGCTGAAGAAGAGATCATAGGAAGTGCATCTGATGAAGAAGCAGAGGCAAATTTAAATGAGCTAACAGTTAAAAATAAAGATTAAATTAAATAAAAAATTAGAACGAATTATCAGGAATTTAACTTGTTTATCATAAGAAAAAAATTTCTGCTGGCCACATAATTTCTGCGGGTTTAATTCCAGATATATGAATAAACATTCATATATTTGTAACTTATTTTTTTAACCAGTTTATTTTTCTTTTATAACTGCAGGTTTTTTTAATAAGGTCAGGGCCACGGCGGCCATCAAACATAATCCACCAGCTATCAGGAAAGCCCGGCTATAGTTTCCTACGGTGATTGTTTTTTTCGCCAGCTGGCCAGTGCGATCAAATTCCTGAAAGCTGATAATAGCCGAAGTCTTCATCAGGCCGGCAGCGAGATAAGGGCCAAGAATACCACCAACTCCATAAGCGCTGAACATCCAGCCGTAATTAGCACCGTAGTGCTTGGTGCCAAAAAAATCTGCAGTCAGTGCGGGGAAAACAGCCAGAAAACCGCCAAAACAAAAGCCGATGAGAGAAATCCCCATCAAAAAAAGGTTAAAGGGCTTAAGATAATTAAAAATAAGCATGGTCGAACCACAGATGATAAAAATAGCCAGAAGCGACTCTTTTCTTCCGGCCAGATCCGAAATCTTCCCCCAGATGATTCGGCCAAGAGAATTGAATATGGCCAGGATAGATACGGCCAGAGCTCCGGCTGAAGCTACCTGGTTAAGTTGAGCTTGTCCGGCACCGGTCATTGACTGGGAGAAAGCCAAAGATTGCCAAATAGGCGAAGCCTTCATTATAATCATTAACCCTGAAGCACAACCGGTTAAATAAACAGACCAGAGCAACCAGAATTGCCAAGTACGGAACATTTCTGAAGGGGAAAAATCTCCCTTCCGATTAGCCGTGGCAAAGGATTGAGGTGTCGGATTCCAGCCAGCCGGTTTATAATCCGCCGGTGGGTTTTTCAAAAATCTGGCGCCGATGGTTATAGTTATAAGAAATATAATGCCCAGTACCAGGAAGGTATTGAAAAGCCCGACTTGAGGAAGAGGAAAAAGATTTTTTCCCAAAAGCTGATAATATCCTCCACTAATAAGGCCTTTGGCCAGCGGAGCGAAAAAGAAAGCTCCTGCCCCAAACCCAGCCACCGCCAGCCCGGTAATAAGGCCCCTTTTATCAGGAAACCATTTCACACAGGTGGCAAGGGGACAGACATAAGCTGATCCGATTCCCAGGCCGCCAAGAAGGGAATAAGTTAGTACTAACCAGAAAAGTGCGGTCGATGGTGAGAAACTTCCCGTGAAGCTGGCCAGAATCAGGCCAGCACCAAGCATTAATCCGCCGGCAGTAGCCACTGGACCAGGACCAAGCCTATCCTGAAGACGCCCAGCCACAATCACTGCCAGGGCAAAGGCGGCCAGAATTATCTGAGCGGGTAAAGTAACGTGGGTTTCTTTCCAGGAGGGGAAATAAGCCAGTAAAGGCGTTTGAAAAACGCTCCAGATATAAACTGCACCCAGACTCACTTGAATGATGAGTGCTCCCAAAACAACATGCCACCTATTCTTCATTTTCACCAGCCTTTTAAATATTTATTATTGGATCATTGACGCGGACCAAAAATTTTGGTTCCGAGTCGCACCCGGGTAGCTCCTTCTTCCACGGCTATTCGGTAGGAATTGGTCATACCCATGGAAAGAATTCGCAGGTCAGCCCCGGGAAGATTTAGACTTTTAAGATGATCGAACAATTGCTTGGTCTCTTTAAAATAGGGACGAGCTTCTTCCGGGTCGCCTTCTAATGGTCCCATGGTCATCAGTCCTGAAAGCTTCAAATAGGGAAAGTTCACTATTGCTCTGGCCAATTCTTCCACCTTTTCGGGAAAAACTCCAAATTTCTGCGGCTCCCGTCCGGAGTTAACCTCAATTAAAACTGGCATTATTTTTCCTGCTGCAGCACATCTTTTGTTGATTTCCTCAGCCAGTTCTATGGAATCAACAGTTTCAATCAAGTCAAATATTTCCACCGCCTTTTTAACTTTATTCTTTTGCAGATGCCCGATAAATGACCAGCTAACCCGCCGGCCAATTACCTGAAAAGCGCTGGCGGCTTCTTGGATATAGTTTTCTCCTATTATTTTAATTCCGGCTTCTATAGCTGCCAGAATTTTTTCTGGTGGTTGTTGTTTGGCAGCTGCTAACAGTTCGACTCCGGGCGGTAGCTCGAGAAGTAGCTTTCTGACATTTTCTTTGATTTCTTCGTATTCGCTGGTGCTCATGATAATAATTGAATCGGTCTAAAAAATCAGAATTGATTATACTTTAACCGTTGTTATGACTCAAGCTGATAAAATTTAGTTTTTGTTGAAATTTTTTATTCAAATTTATTACTTGATATAATATTTAATACTTGTCAAAATTATGAACATAACCTAAAGTAAAATAATGGATGCCGGAGGATAGTGGGTGTTGAACATCAGACAGCAAATTGAAGAAGCAGAAAGAAAAAATCTTTCACCCCGGGCCTGTCTGAGTGCTGAAAGTCGAGGACGTCTTAAACCTGAACAACCGCATGTCCTGCGCACGGCTTTTCAGCGTGATCGCGATCGCATTATTCACTGCAAATCTTTCCGTCGGCTAAAGCATAAGACTCAAGTTTTTCTTTCTCCTTTTGGTGATCATTATCGAACCAGGCTTACCCATACTCTGGAAGTTTCTCAGATTGCTCGCACGATTGCTCGGGCTTTAAGGCTCAATGAAGACCTGACTGAAGCCATTGCTCTTGGACATGACCTCGGTCATACTCCATTTGGACATGCCGGAGAAGAAACTCTTAATGAGCTTCTGCCGGATGGTTTCTGGCACTATGAACAGAGCCTCAGAGTGGTCGATAAACTCGAGTATGAAGGCAAAGGGCTTAATTTGACCTATGAAGTGCGCGAAGGAATAGTTAAGCATTCTAAAGGCAGGGGAGAAATTTTCGATGATGACCCGGAGAATATGCCCGAAACTCTGGAGGGGCAAATTGTCAGGGTTTCTGATGTTATCGCCTATGTAAATCATGACATAGATGATGCTTTAAGAGCGGGGATAATAAAAGAGGAAAGCATTCCAGCACGCATAACAGATATTTTGGGCAAGCATCATTCTACCAGAATTGATCGGCTGGTAATGGACGTAGTTGAAAGCAGCCTGAAAAATAATCTGCAAAAAATATCTATGAGTCCAAAAATTTATCAAGCGCTGGTTGATTTGAGAGAGTTTTTATACGAAAAAGTCTACTTTAATTCTGTTGCCAGAGGAGAATTGAATAAAACGAGGAAAATAATTCGTGAACTTTTTGAATATCTCAGAAAGAATCCAGAGGGCAGGATTAAAGATTATCCTAAAGGAGATCCTCTGGAACGAAGGGTAGCCGATTTTATTGCCGGTATGACCGATAGCTATGCTCTTACTATCTATGAATCCATTTTTCTTCCCAGCATAAGATTTTGATAAGTTATTATTTTGTTTTTATCCGCAAAAAGCTTGATTTCCAGGCTTTTTAATCAATAAGGTCGAATAATTTTAATCTCTTTAACCAAAAAAAGATTAATAACTCGGATTTAGGGGCAGGAGACTTTGATAATTCTGATGAAAGATGAGCTTTTTGTTTCTAAATTATTTTAAAACATAAGAAAAAAGTGACTGGAAGGGCATTTTTTGGTCCTCTTACGGGTGGACAAAATCCGATAATTTTGGTATATTTTTAACCAGTTGGCCTCACAATTTTAAAAATAATATCTGGAGGGTAAAAATGGCAGCCATTGGAGTTCCTGTTCTTGAAGTAAAAAATTTATCAAAATCTTATAATTCTTTCCCAGCTGTAAAAAATGTTTCTTTTGAGCTTTACCCAGGAGAAATACTTGGGTTGCTTGGTCCAAATGGCGCAGGTAAAACCACTATCATCCAGATGCTTATGGGGTTAACATCTCCCACTTCAGGTGAAATAAAAATATTCAATTTGGACCCGGAAAAGCCAAGGCAAAGGGAGAGGATATTAAGTCGAATGAATTTTTCTTCAACTTATGTGGCCATGCCCTATTCTTTGACTCTTAAGGAATCACTGATGGTTTTTGCCAAACTTTATGGAGTAAAGAAGGCCCGAGCAAAAATAGATTCTTTAATCGATCAATTTGATCTTAAAGAAGTGGCAGACCAGCCCGTTAGAACTCTATCTTCTGGACAGATGACCAAGCTGAATCTGGCTAAAGCTTTTGTCAATGATCCTGAAGTTCTATTACTTGATGAGCCTACTGCCAGTCTTGACCCGGACATTGCTGACCGCACGCGAAAGTACCTTTTAGAAGTTAAGCAGACAAGAAGATTGGCTATTCTCTACACCTCTCACAACATGCAGGAAATGGAAGAAATTTCTGACCGTCTTTTATTTTTACATCATGGTGAAATAATTGCCAGGGGCACTCCTGAGGATTTAGTTGCCTGCTTTGAAGGCGAAGACCTGGAAGATGTTTTCCTTAAAGTTGCCAGGGAGGTGAGACCATGAAGTGGCATCGGATCTCTGCTATGTTTCTTCGCCATATTTATCTTTATCGCCACAGCCTGACCAGGCTGGTAGAAATTTTTTACTGGCCGCTGCTTGACCTCCTGGTCTGGGGATTTGTCAGCCTTTATATAACCAAAATTTCGGCTGAAGGTAAGTCCACTCCCAATTTTCTGGGGATATTCCTGGGAGCTTTGATTCTCTGGGACATTCTTTTTCGTTCACAGCAGGGGATTTCTGTTTCCTTTTTAGAAGAAGTCTGGTCTCGTAATTTTTTAAATCTTTTTGTCAGCCCCCTGACCGTCGGGGAATATTTAGTATCCCTTATGCTGGTAGCGGTGTTTAAAGTCGTGGTGGTCTTTCTGGTCAGTGCCCTTTTGGCCTGGTTGCTCTACTCATTTAACCTTTTCATCATTGGGATTTATCTGCTGCCTTTTATGCTTAATCTGATAATTCTTGGCTGGGCCATAGGTATTATTACGACAGCTTTAATCTTAAGGTTTGGCCAGCAGGCCGAAGTTCTTGCTTGGGGCATTGCTTTTCTTTTCCAGCCTGTTTCGGCTGTGTTTTATCCGCTTTCAGTACTGCCAAAATTTTTGCAGAAGCTGGCTATGATTATTCCAGCTTCTTATGTATTTGAAGGAATGAGAGCAATAATTTTTGGCCGGCATTTCTCCCTGACGCTTCTGTTAAGGGCTTTTACCCTTAATTTAATCTATTTAAGCCTGGCTCTGTTCTTCTTTTTTAGAATGTTTCGCCAGGTGAGGGTCAGAGGTCTTTTAGCCCGCATGGGTGAATGATTCATATCAATTTTATTTTTTCAGGCGGTTAGCTGCCTTCCCATTCAAACTTAACCCCAGGAAAATTTTCTCAGAATTCAAGCCTCAGGACCTTTATTATTAGCCATTTTTCTTTGAAAAAAATCAGGCTCATCCGGCTATATTGTGGGCAAAAAATGAGAGATTCCTGGTTCCTTAAACCTAAGTTGAATCTTGGCCAACTCATCGAAAATGAAGCTAATTGAGGAAATATCAACAAAATACAGAACATTCCTCTCCGACCATCTTTTAAAACCTTCATCGTTGAGTCCTCTATTCGCTCATTGAGAGTTATGATTCTCCGAGTTTACCTATTTAAAATTCGGAAGAAACAAAAATGATAAAAAAGCGAACTTCAAGGCTTGAGCCGAGCAGGTGATGATAATATAATAACCGTTAATATTAGTTATGGGAGTAGCAAATGTCTTCTGTGTCGGTTCTGGAAAAAATTGCTAAACGGCTTAGAATTCATTCTTTGAAAATGACCACAGCAGCTGGCTCCGGGCATCCCACTACCTGTTTATCTTCAGCTGAGATAATGGCTTGCCTTTTTTTCCACGAAATGCGCTTTAATCCCAAAGACCCTTTTGCTTGGGAAAATGATGAATTTGTGCTGTCCAAAGGGCATGCGGCCCCAATACTCTGGGCTGCCTATGCTGAAGCCGGGATAATCCCTCAGGAGTCTTTACTTGATTTAAGAAAGATAACCAGCAACCTTGAAGGTCATCCAACTCCGCGTCTGCCCTGGGTTAAAGCTGCTACCGGTTCCCTGGGACAGGGGTTATCGGTGGGAGTAGGTCTGGCGCTGGCTCAGAAATTGGCCGGAGTTAAAGCCAGAACTTTTGTCCTCCTGGGTGATGGCGAATGTGCTGAGGGAGCTGTTTGGGAAGCGGCTAATGCCGCGCGGGAGTTTAAGTTAGGAAATCTGGTAGCTGTAGTTGATGTCAATCGCCTTGGCCAGTCAGAACCAACTATGCATCAGCATGACCTTAAGGCCTATGTTAAGAAGTTTAAGGCATTTGGCTGGGATGTTTTTAGCGTTGATGGCCATAAGATTGACCAGCTGCTCCAAGCACTATCCGGGGCGAGAAAGGGTAATAATCCTAAAGTAATCCTGGCCAGAACCATAAAAGGCAAAGGTGTATCTTTTGTGGAAGATAAAAATGGCTGGCACGGCAAGCCGCTGAAGCCGGAAGAGCTGGAAAAAGCTCTGTCCGAGCTGGGGCCGATGCCTGCCATTGATGCCAGTAGATATGTCAAAAGCAGAGAAAAGGCTAAAACTCCTAAATGGAACGAAGGTTTTGATTTTGAGCTACCCAATTACAAAGATAAAACTGCTACCCGTTTGGCTTATGGCCTTGCCCTGGAAAAGCTGGGGCGGGTAAATGACCGGGTGGTGGCCATAGATGGAGATGTAAAAAATTCCACTTATGCTGATAGATTTTTTTCTTCTTTCCCCCAGCGATCTTTTGAATCTTACATTGCGGAGCAGAATATGGTTGGGATGGCCATGGGCCTGGCGGCTAAGGGTTTTCTTCCTTTTGTGGCTACTTTTGCTGCTTTTTTGACCAGAGCCCATGACCAAATAAGGATGGCTGCTTATTCCTTTTCCAATATTAAGTTGTGCGGTTCGCACGTCGGAGTGAGCATCGGAGAAGACGGCCCATCGCAGATGGGGCTGGAAGACCTGGCCATGTTCCTACCCATTCCTGATTGTGTGGTACTTTATCCTGCTGATGCGGTTAGTGCTGAAAAATGTGTAAAAGAAGCTGCCAGGTATAAGGGGATGGTTTATATCCGGACTACCAGGCCGGCCACTCCGATTCTTTATTCTCCAGAAGAAGAATTTCCTCTGGGGGGCTCCAAAATACTCCGACGTAGCGACAAAGATGCTGTAACAGTGGTGGCTGCAGGTATTACCGTTCACGAAGCTCTCCAGGCTTATGAGCTTCTTAGGAAAGAAGGGATTAATATCAGAATTATTGATGTTTATTCCATTAAACCCATTGATGCTGAAACCATAGTAAAATCAGTGGCTGAAACAGGCGGCCGGGTGGTTGTGGCCGAAGACCACTTCGAGCAAGGAGGGCTGGGAACGGCAGTAGCTCTGGTTCTACCGGAGAAAAGGTTCTGGAAACATCTCTGTATCAGGGAGTTGCCGCGTTCAGGAAAACCAGAGGAGCTGCTGGCCAAATATGGAATTGATGCAGCTTCTATAGTTCAAGCAGTTAAATCCTTGTTGTAGATTTATGATAAAAAACAAAAAAGTCTATATAAAAAAATAAGTCTGAGAGAAGGTAGTTGCTTTCATAACTTAGCTGTTTTATTGATATGAGTGGTTGAATTTATCCAGTCAGGAAGCCGTTCCAGAATTTTTTCCTGGCCGTTAGTTTTGATGATTATCTTATTTTAGTTTTTGATTTAAATCAGATGAATAAAATTTTTAGCTGAAATCCAATGTTTTCCTGTATAATATTTTTTCTTAAGCTTGCATAATTTTTATCAGGGTAGGTGAGGAATGTATGGAAAAGTTGACGAAAAAATTATCCGGGCTCTTGTTTCCATCTCAGGAGAAAACAATGTTTTGAGTTGTCAGGAAGAGATCTCCGGATATACTTATGATGAGTATGTATTTAATCAGCCGGGCTGCTTTCCGGAAGTGGTTATTAGACCTGGAAACACAGAAGAATTATCGGAAATTTTGAAGCTGGCCAATGAGAACAAGATTCCGGTAACACCAAGAGGTGGGGGAACCGGTTTGGCTGGCGGGTGTGTACCAATTTATGGTGGAATTGTTATCTCCTTTCAGAGAATGAACAAATTTCTGGAGCTGGACCGCAAGAATCAAATGGCTACGGTGGAAGCTGGCATTACTCTGGGCGAATTTATCCATTTTGTGGAAAAAGAAGGATTTTATTTTCCACCTCATCCCGGTGATGAAGGGGCTATGTTCGGAGGGATGATTGCTACTAATGCTGGCGGAAGTCGGGCAGTTAAATATGGTGTCATTCGCCAATACATCCGCGGTCTGGAAGTAGCCTTAGCTGATGGCCGGGTCATCCATCCTGGTGGGAAACTGATAAAAAACTCTACTGGCTATAATTTGCTGAACCTTTTTATCGGGTCTGAAGGTACACTTGGAGTTATAACTAAAGCCATTGTCCAATTAATGAGCCGACCGACTTTCCTCCGAACCATGGTTATTCCTTTTAATAACATTGACCAGGCCATTGATAATGTTCCGCTTATTTTTGAAAAGGGTATAGTTCCCATGGCTGTGGAATTTGTCACTCTGGACGTTATTACTCTGACCGAGCATCATTTAAATTTAAACTGGCCTACGCATCAAGGAGAAGTTCATCTGATGGTCATTGTCGATTCATCATCTGAAGATGACCTGAGCCGGTTAACTGACCAGATAGCTGATGTGGCTCTGGAGAACGGAGCTATCGACGTTTTTGTGGCTGATACTCCTTCCAAGCAGGATGAAGTACTGAAAATTCGTTCGGAAATTTATGAAGCTATAAAAAAAGAAACGGTGGATATCCTGGATATTTGTGTGCCGCGTTCAGAAATTCCTGGCCATGTAAGAAAGATTCAGGAAGTGGCCGGAAAATACGGATTATGGTTGCCAGTCTTTGGACATGCTGCTGATGGCAATGTCCACGCTCATCTAATGAAAGCTCGCTACGAAAACGGCCAGATGATCCCGGTTAATCTCGAAGAAATAAAAGATAAATTAGAAGCAGCCAAGCTGGAGCTGTTCAGAGATGCCGCCGCGAGGGGAGGGGTCATTTCGGGAGAGCATGGGATTGGTCTTTATAAAAAGCCGTATTTGCCACTATCGCTGGAACCAGTACAGATTGAGTTGATGAAGAGAATAAAGCAGGCTCTTGACCCGTTTGGTATCCTCAATCCTGGAAAAATCTTCTAAGGCTCTGGATCTAAAACGAGGGACACCTCAGGCTTTTCTTGATTTCTTGGTGCCTGGATTAAATAAGGGACACTTTGCACCTTGGGAAAAAGGGAAAATTCCTGAGCTAAAATTTCAGTTGCATTTTTTTTATTATTGGACTAATAAATTATTGAACAAGCTATGAGGGAAAAATTTTTTAAAAGGGGATGAAACTATGAATTTTGAAAGAATCACCGAAATTTTTGTCATTCTGGAGAATAAGCCTTCTGTTTTGGGTGAATTATTAACCCAGCTGGCTGAAAATGAAATAAATGTTGAGGCCATAGGGGTTTTCCAGGATACGGCCAAAATCTATGTTAAAAATCTCAGCAAAGCGGTTAAAGTTTTGAACAAACTGAATTATACCACTGAGCTTCGTGATGTGCTGCTGATTCACCTGGATAACAAGCCCGGTGCTCTGGCTGAGGTGGCAACCAAAATTGGAGATGAAGGTATTAATATTGAATACTGCTACGGGACACTCAGCCGGAACGGAGAAACAGTCTCGGTTATAATGGATGTTTCCAATATCGAGCGAGCAATTCAGGTTCTTAAGTCTTAGTTTGCTCTAATTTAAGTAGATAATACCTGCCATTTATCCTGATTTTAAATTAATTTTGCAGAAGAAAAGAGGGGGAAGCGCTATTTACGCCAGGCAACTTTTCAGCTAAAATTTAACAATCAGGAGGAAAGAAGATGTTCTATTTTGATTGGACTTTCTGGCTGCTCATCCCAGCCCTTATTTTTGCTCTTTATGCTCAGAGCAAAGTTAAATCAACTTATGCTCGTTTCAGCCGTATTAGTTCATCGAGGGGAATGACTGCAGCTGAAGCAGCTGAAGAAATTTTAAGATATAGCCCGGCCAGCGATGTTCGGGTGGAAAAGATACCAGGCCATTTAACTGATCACTATGACCCGAGAAAAAAGGTTTTGCGCCTTTCAGAAAGCGTTTACGATAGCCCCTCTATTGCTGCTGTGGGAGTTGCCGCTCACGAAGCAGGCCATGCCATCCAGCATGCTCAAGGATACATTTTTCTGGCTGTCAGAAATGCTATCTACCCGGTTGCCAGTCTTGGTTCCAATCTGGCTTTTCCTCTGTTTTTTGCAGGACTTCTTTTTAGCCGCAGCGGAGCCAGCATCCTGATGGACATCGGCATTCTGCTTTTTACAGCTGCTGTTGTTTTTACCGTCATCACTCTTCCAGTGGAATTTGATGCTTCCCATCGAGCCCTGGTGATATTGAGAGAAAGGGGTTTTCTTAATGCCCAGGAGCTCACCGGCGCCAGAAAAGTCCTGGAGGCAGCAGCTCTCACCTATGTGGCAGCTACAGCTATGGCCGCCATCCAGCTTTTGCGGATGATTTTAATCCGGCAGTCGCGTGATTAGATCTTGTGACCATTAGTTCTCCAGAGAGGAAGCTTTTTGCTTTAAATTTGATTTTTTTTTACTCTTTTTTTCATCTTTACCCCCCTGTATCTGCTACTATCGCAGTGAAAAAGTCTCGTGATAAAAATTTTAAGGTAAGTCCATCTTTATTTTTTTTACCGGGGAATTTCTACTATATCTGGACATTTTTTCGCGGTTCTTTTGGCTAATGAGCTCCTGATATATTGACTAAAATATTTTAGAGTGATAAAAGGAAAAAATGTAAATTTAAAGTTTAGAGAAGGAGGTGTTAATTTGGTTAAATTAATTAAATCATTAAGGTTCAGTGTTCTGGTCCTTTTAATTTTCTTAATTTCATCTTTAGCTCTGGCTCAGACCCCACCGGAAAAATTCCTCGGATTTAAGGTAGGCGAAGACCGGAAGCTGGCAGATTACAACCAAATTAAGGCTTACTTTGAGCTGCTGGATAAAGAATCTCCCCGTCTTACTTTGCTCAATATCGGGAAGACTACCCTCGGCAAAGATATGATTATGGCGGTCATTACGGATGAAGAAAACATGAAGAATCTCGAGCACTACCGGGAAATCGCCAGACGGCTGAAAGAAGCTCGTGGACTGAGTGAGGAAGAAGCCAGAAATCTGGCTAAGGAAGGAAAGGTAATTCTGCTCATAACCTGTAATATTCACTCCACTGAAATTGCTTCTTCCCAGATGGCTATGGAGCTGGCTTATGATCTTATCACGGGCAAGGCTTTCTTTGATGTCAACCAGGCCCTTAAGAATGTTATTGTGCTTCTCTGTCCGTCCATTAACCCCGACGGTGAGCAAATGGTAGTAGACTGGTATAGAAAGTATGTCGGGACAAAATATGAAGGAAGTAACTTGCCCTGGCTTTATCATCATTATGCCGGTCATGATGACAACCGTGATTTTTTTATGATGAACCTGCCTGAAACAAGAGCCGTTACCAGAGTTCTATATCACGACTGGTTTCCACAGATTCATATAGATGAGCACCAGCAGGGGACTAATGCAGCCAGGTTATTTATTCCACCATTTATGGATCCACCTTTGCCCAACATCCTGCCGCTTCTCTGGCGTGGAGTAAATCTCTGTGGTGCCAATATGGCTTTTGACCTGGAGAGGTTTGGCTATAAAGGTGTAGTCAACGGACGAAGCTACACTGCCTGGTGGATTGGAGCCTGTGACGACACTTCCTGGCTGCATAACGTAGTAGGCCTCCTGAGTGAAGCAGCTTCGGTCAGGATAGCCTCTCCTATCTACATTGAGCCAACAGAATTACCCAAAGACTATTATGAAATACGCATGGATTTTCTGGATCCCTGGCCTGGCGGCTGGTGGCGACTGCGAGATATAGTAGATTATGAACTTACTCTTTCCAAAAGCCTGGTCAAGACCGCCTGGTTAAACAAAGAAGATTTTCTTTTCAATTCTTATTTGATGTCCAAACAGAGCATTGAAAAAAGGGAAAAGGACCAGCCTTATGCCTTTGTCATTACCAGAGAGCAGCCTGATTATTTAACCACTCTGAAGATGATTGAAATTTTGCAGATGGGCGGAGTGGAAGTTCATAAGGCTGCCAAAGAATTCGTGGCTGATGGTAAATTATATCCAGCCGGTTCATTTGTAGTTCTTTTATCTCAACCTTATAGGGCCTATGCCTGGGCACTGCTGGAAAGACAAAAATACCCTGATTTAAGACAATATCCTGGTGGTCCTCCGATTCCGCCCTATGATAATGCTGCCTGGACGCTGCCACTTCAGATGGGTGTTAAATGCGATGAGATTGAGAATGAATTCGCCGTGCCTTTAGAAAAAGTGGAAAAAGTAGTTTACGAAAAGTCAGAAATTCCTGATTCAGCTTACTTTGTTCTTGACCCGCGTTATAATGCTTCCTATGCAGTGGCTTTTGGTCTTCTCAAGAATAAAATTGGACTCTGGCGAGCTAAAACGGAAATAAAAACTGAAAATGTAAATCTCCCCGCTGGGGCATTCATAATCAAAAATAGTGAAGAGGCGAAAAAAACTCTGACCGAGCTTCTCCAAAAGTGGCCTGTACCGGTGAAGGCTCTGGCTGAAATTTCAACTATTGATAAAGCCTCTTTAAAATTTCCAAGGATTGCCATCTATCAATCCTGGCGCAGTAATATGGATGAAGGCTGGACTCGTTATGTTCTGGATGATCTGGGCTTTACCTATACCGTTCTCCATAACAACGATTTCAAACCGGCCAAGGAAGCTAAAACAAACAAAGAAATTAAGGGTGCGGCAGAAAATAAGGTGAATCTAAGATCCAGGTTTGATGTCATTATCTTCGCCAGCGAAAATCCTGAAATAATAAAAACCGGTCGTTTCTCTCGCCTGAATGAATTTGCCAGATTTATGACTCCATTGCCGCCAGAATATGAGGGAGGTATTGAAAAAGAGGGAGTCGAGGCGCTAAAAGCTTTTGTGGAAGAAGGTGGAATTCTGGTAACTCTGAATCAGGCCAGCGAGCTGGCCATAAATGACTTGGGCGCCCCAGCCAGAAATGTTCTGAGTGGAATTGACCGCACAAAATTTTTATGCCCGACTTCAATTCTCAGGTTAAAAGTAGATAACACTACTCCACTGGGTTATGGCCTTGAAGATGAAGTGGCGGCAGTTTTTGCTCAAAGCTTAGCTTTTGACACCTGGACACCGCCAGTAGACTGGGACAGAAAGGTTGTGGCTTATTATCCAGAAGATAACATTCTTCTGAGCGGCTGGCTGCTCGGCGATGAATATCTGGCGCGCAAAGCTGCTGTGGTTGATACCAGATACAAAAAGGGACACATCATGCTCGTTGGCATCAGGGCTCAGAGCCGGGCACAGAGCCACGGCACCTACAAGTTCCTGCTGAACGCCCTGTTCTATCCTGAAGGTATGTAATCTTTAGAAAGGTTACAGAGAGATTTATTGATAAACTTTTAAACATTCTTAGCTGGCCGGAAGGGATTCCGGCCAGCTTTGTTTTTATTTCACCCTGAGACTCTGGCTTTTTATAAATCTTTGCCTAAAAGGCCTCAAAAGTCTTAAAAGTATAAAAATGTCTCCAGGGTTTATGCTATAATCAAAGGGCAGCCGTGCTAAGCGGGGAGCTAGCGGTGCCCTGTACCCACAACCCGCTCCAGTGGGGCTGAACTCCCGGCCGAGGCTGTTAGTCTTCTGGCCAGGTTCGCTTTTCGGAGCGATGAAGGTTCGGGCCCTGCGCAAAGAGCCGGCCGCCAACCCCGCCAGGACCGGAAGGTAGCAACGGTAACGGTCAGGTTCTTGTGTGGCAGTCAGCCTGGCCTGAGCTTGCAGGAAGCGAAGCCCGCAGGGGACGAGCAGTCGACACCGGGTGCACGGCTGTCTTTTTTTTGCCTTTTTTCTTTACTGATACCTGAAGCAGGGCGATATTTCAGGAGAGTATTATACTTCCTTCGAGCATTTTCTTAAAGCTTTCAAAACTGGAGAGTTCTTCCGGCCTGGCCACTACCACATCCAGAGCTATCTTCAAGCGATCAGAAAAAAAATAAAAATAAGGTTTTATTCTTTCCAGAGGGTTAGTTTCTGTATTATTGGCGATGATGAACAGATCTACATCGCTCAGGCCTGTTTCTTCGTTGCGGGCCAGGGAGCCGATAAGTCTGATTTCTATTATTTCGGGGAAAATTTTTCTGGCTTCTTCTGCTGTTTTTTTTAATTTTTCCAGCAGAAGCTTTTTATTCAACCAGATAGCTTTCGCAGAACCTGATGAGGCTGTCTGCCGCATCTATGGCCTCCTGCGCCTGTTTGGCAGAAAAATAATCGGCCGGTTTGCCGGCAGCAAAACCATTTGGATATCTTGGAGGTATGTAGAAGAGGTCGAGCAATTTGGCTTTATCTTTGATTTCTTCGGGAATGGTTAGTTTTTCTGAAAGCAGATTAATCATTTCGTTGAGGGAGTGCCCCCACAGCGTCATCTTCATTCCCAAGGCTTTTACAACTTTCTCTGTGGCTTGCTGGCAAGTAAAACAGGCCCATTCATAAAAGCCATTGTTGGCGTCAAGTCTGGCTTTTTCCATGTCCCTTTTGCCCTGATCGTACCAGTCTTTCCATCTGTTCATATAAATTCCCTCACTTAAACCTTAGGCTCTAACCCAGGCTTGGCGTAATGATTTTTAACTTCTTTAACTTGATTTTAATTAATAAAATTATTTATATCAAGAGGATTACTTCTGCTGCTAAGGTTTCGTGAATAAAAGGCGAGATTTTAATTCACTCAGGCTGTCGGCTTCTCTAAACTTAACCGGCTTATCAGGCGTATTATTTGTGATGCATAATTCATACAGAAATTATATGGACTGGGGCTGGGCAGGAAATCTGCCCCGCCGTTTTATTCCTATTTTACTGATGAAAATGGCTACCTTTTGGTGATGACTATGAACCAGGGAAGAAGCCGGGGGAATATATGTATGAGGTCATAAGTCCAGAAGGCAAACTGGTAAATAGAATCAGCCTGGGTCCTTATTTTTCAACTGGTTATATCCTGGCTAAAGTTTTCAGAAACCAGCTCTATTTGGTGAGGGAAAAAGAATCCGGAGAAAAAGAACTTGTTGCTTATAGAATCTATTAAATTTTATAATTAAAGCTTGAGGGGTGGAACACCAGGCATGTTAGAGCTAAAAGGGGTGAGCAAAAAATATGGGTTTTTAAAGGCGGTGGATAATGTTAGCTTTACGGTGAGGCCAGGGGAGTCGGTTGGTTACCTGGGGCCAAACGGCGCCGGCAAATCCACGACCATCAAGATGCTGGCCGGGCTCTTAGAACCCACAGGTGGCGAAATTATCTACCAGGGTCGAAACGTCTGGAAAAACCTGGTCTGGTTTAAAGCCAGGCTGGGCTATGTGCCGGAGGAGCCGGCCATTTATTCGCACCTGAGTGCCTTTGATTATCTGCTGATGGTGGGCAGGCTGCGCGGGATTAAAGACTCAGTACTTAAACCGAAAATCAGAGGTTTTCTGGAAGTCTTCAGCCTCGGCGGCGATATGTATTCTGAAATTGCTTCCTTTTCCAAGGGCATGGTCCAGAAGGTGCTGATCTCAGCGGGCCTGCTCCACGACCCGGAAATTCTGCTTCTGGACGAGCCACTTTCCGGCCTTGATGTCTCCACGGCTCTGGTCTTCCGAGAGTTGATCCGCCATCTGGCGGCTGAAGGGAGAATTGTCATCTATTCTTCTCACATTCTGGAAGTGGTGGAGAAAATAGCCAGCCGGGTAATAATCTTGCACAAAGGCAGAATTCAGGCAGATGATTCGGTTGACAACCTGCGTCATTTGATGAAGGTTCCGTCGCTGGAAGAAATTTTCAGCCAGTTAGTCTTGCAGGAAGAACCGGAAAAAGCCGCTTTGGAACTTCTGTCTTTGATGAAGAAAAATGCTTAGCTGGGGCTGAACCATGGTCAGGCTCTTGGATAAATTAAATTTAGCCCAGCTTGCTTTCTCTTCCCGCTTAGTAATTCTCACTCGCCATTTCTTTAAGCGCCTCTTTCTGAATGAAACAGTTTTCTTTGAAGAGCAGATGGTGGGAAAGGTTATAGGTGTTATCGCTATTCTGTCTATTTTCCCGGGCTATGTGGCTGATGCGCTTCTTTTTAAATACTTGC
>Ga0272448_1001467_pt1 | contig 31678 bp, 31 predicted proteins | sample YNPCB0191_FD_202220 | JGI IMG/M metagenome (GOLD analysis project Ga0272448, IMG submission 202220) | Hot spring sediment microbial communities from Yellowstone National Park, WY, United States - YNP-CB-019-1 | ecosystem: Environmental > Aquatic > Thermal springs > Hot (42-90C) > Sediment...
CCTCGGCATAAACCGCGTTGGCCCGGTCGCTGGCGGCAACGAAGGCCCGGTCAAACTGCACCTCGTTGCGCTTGTAGGCCCTGGCAACCTCTTTCTGGGCTTCGATATAGGCAGTGTAAGCCTTCTCCGCCCGGCTGAGAATCTCCTCGAGCGGCTCGACTGCTGGCTGGGGCTCGCTCGAAGCCCCGGGCGACGGGCTGGCTGCTTCGGGAGGTTTCTGCGGGCCTGACTGAATCTTTCTAAGGTCTTTCTGATCCATGCTTACCCCCGTTTGTCTTCACGTTATGCCGTGCCCCCAATGCTAAGGCTGAACGGGCACATGCGGAAATTAGTCTAGGCCCATGTACCGCAAAAGTCAATGAGGTGGGCCAGGAATTTTATTAATTATATGAATTGGGGGGCTGTGGCAAAGTCGCCCTGGATCAGTCCTCGGTTCCCTTCCGTTTCTTTGAGGAGTACATGCGGGTGAGTTCTCCGAGGCGCGTTGCCATCTTTTGGCGTAGCTCGGTACTGGCCGCATCTGCTTCTTTTCCAGCGGCGGTCACGACGGGCAGGTTGGATGGTGCGGGACTGGGTGACGGGAGTAGGCCGGCGTCCTGACCAATGCCGCTGGTGGTATCTACGGCCTTTTTCACGGCACCGAGAGCGTTGAAAGCTTCACTGAATGCGCGTAGGGCAATTTCCACGGATTCAGCCGCCTTTCTCGACGCGGCTTCGGCAAATTCGGTGGCGGAATGGATGGAGGCTTCGGCGGCACGCCGCGTCCGCTCGCTTTCATCTTCGGCGCGGCTCATGATTTCGCGGGCGCGCCTGGCGGCTTCTTCTGAGGTTTCCCGGGCTACTTTGATGGCTGACTCTGCGGCTTCCTGGGCGACGACTACCGAGGCCTCGGCCGCTTCTTTTGCCAGACGGGCATGTTCCTGAATCTGCCGGATATGCTCTTCAAACCGCCGTGACGCTTCTTCAGACGCGGACCTGGTTTGCTGGCTAATCTCTTCGAGACGGGCCATGGCGGTGTTGACGACCTGTTGATTCGAATCGGCAATGCGGCGGGACTCCTCGATGGCGGCGTCTACACGCGCAATGGCATCCTGGGAGGCTTTGCGCGAAACATCGGCAGCCTCAGCAGCGGCGGTGAAAGCGCGGTCGGCGGCCTCGCTTGCGGCTTGCGACGAGGCTTCTGCGCTAGCGCGAAGGTCCTCCGTCACCCTTTCTATCCTCGTCAGGGCCTCGCGAGAGACCTTCTCCGAAGCGGTGCTTGCCTCCTTGGCGGAGTTGGCCGCGGCCTCGATGGCAAGTCTGGTCTGCTCTAAGGCAAGCTCGGCACGGGCAATGGCCTCCTGTGATGTTTTGCGGGAAGCCTCGCCGATTTCGCTGATAACCTCAATGGCATGTTCGGCGGCCTGCCGAGCGGCGTCGGCTGCCGATTGGGCCTTCTGACGGGTGTCCTCGGCTATGTGCTCGATACGTGTCAGTGCCTCCTGTGAGGCCTCCCGAGCAGTCCTGGCGGCCTCGGTGGCGGTGTTGAAGGCGGCTTCAGCGGCTTCACTGGTCTCTTTGGCCGTCTGCGCAGTAAGTCTCGTCTCGGCAATGGCTTGATCAGTCATGGCCAGTGCACCGCGGGTTATTTCCTGTAGATGCTCAGTAACCTCCCGCGCGCTGGCGACAGCCTTTTCGGAAGCATTTCTGATAGTTGCGATTGCGGTCTCAAACGCCGACTGGATCTGTGTGACAGCCGCCTCAATCTTTGAGGTTGCTTCCTGTGTCGCCTGCCGGGAGAGGGCGAGGGCGTCCTGGGAAGCGCGCTGTGATGCCTCGGATGCTTCGACGGCTGACTTAACGGCGGCTTCCGCGGCTTCTCTGGCGGCTGCGGCGGCCCTTTCTGAGGCCGCCTGGCTCTGGAGAGCCGCCTGGTTAGCCAAGTCTAACGCCTCTTTTGATGCTCTCTGAGAGGCTTCGGTAGCCTCGTGTATGGAGGCGGTAGCGGCTTCGATTCTGGCTATAGTTTCTTGAGATATCCGCCTTATGGTCTCATCGGCCTCGGCGGCGGCCCTGGAGGCGGATGCAATAGCCTGACGTGACGCGGTATCCGCCGCCTGACGGGCATCGTCTGCTGCCTTTGCCGCCCTGCTGGCTGCTTCCTGGGAAGCCCGCAGGGAATTGGCCGCGGCCTCGGCGGCCGACCTTGCGGCGGCATCAGCGGCGGCAAGGGCGGCGTTTGCCGCTTCGGTTGAGGCAATGCGAGCCTCTTGAACGACGCGTTCAATGTTTGAAACGCTTTCCTGAGATATCCTCTGGACTTCAGCGGCTGCCTTGGCTACGGTCTCAGTCGCAGCATCAGCAGTGTTCTGAATCCGCTGGATGGCATCTTGCGACTTTGCGGATGAGGACGCAGAAGCTTTGTTTACAATTTCCGCGGCCTTATCGGCCGCCTCGATGGCCAATCGTGACGACGCTTCGATGTTGGCTATGGCATCATCTGCCTTATGGTGCGTCGCGGCCAGGGCAGCCTCGATGCGGGTCTTCTCTTCTGCGGCGCGGGATATGGCCTCCTGAAGCAGTCTCTCGGACCTGTCGGCGGCGTTGCGGGCAAGTTCAAGAGCGGCTTCGCTGGTGCTGATGGCCTTGTCAATTTCCTGCCGGGCCTGATTCAGGTAGCTTTCGGTCTCCTTGGCGACTTCTTCAGCACGAGCGGCGGCATGCTGGGCCGTTGTTCTGGCTGTGGCGGCGTTCTCTCGCGTTGTCCGTGTAATGTAGTCCACTTTCTCGATGGCTTCACGGGCTGTCTTGAGTGCCTCGTCGGCAAGCTGTTTCGCGGATTTGGAATTCTCTTCAGCCCTATCGAGAGCGTGCTGGGAAGATTTTATTGCCTCCAGCGCCGTTTCTTTGGTTTTCTTGGTGGACTCATCGAGTCGGTTGACGGTGTCTGAAAACTTCTTGGTCAGTTGCCAGGTAAACTCCTCGGTCTGTTTAATACTTTGTTCAGCTTTGGAGATGGCCTCCTCGAAGGCTTTAGAAGACACCACGGCAGACTCTCTGGCAAGTCTGGATACTTGTTCGGCGCGCTGTAGCGCAGACTCGAAGTTTCTCTTAGCTTCGGTGAATGAGCGCTCGGCCGCTGCGCCGAGCTCCTCTGCTGTTGATAAGGCTTGCTCGGCAAGGGACAATGCTTTGCGGCTGGTCTCTTCGGCGCGGGAAATGCGCTCGTAGACGATCCGCCTCGAGCGCTCTGCGGCTTCGCGTGCAAGTCGGCCAAGTTCTTCGGCGCGCTCTGCAGCTTGCTCGAGCAGAACTATATCCTGATCCGTGCTTCCCATTGACTCCTTCAGTTTCCCTGTTGGGAACGGTCGTGGTCGTGTATCATTCTATGGGAATAGCTTACGATTTTTCAAATCTGTGCTACCATAAGGCCACAGTAAGCGCTCGTAAAAGCTATCTGGCTGACATACGGCGATGTGTTGCCCCCGCATTCTTAATGGTCTTAGCCGGTGCAGGGCAGGATAAAAGGCAAAGTCCGCAAAGGTTCATGTGGACCGGCTCGGAGATCATGGTAAAGTCGATCGGATTACGTTTTTCACGGTTGAGTCTGTAGTAATCTCTGGTAATTGCGTCTTCTTGAGGTGGCATATTGAAATCGGTACGTGCACCACCTTTCCTCATGAATCCAGCCACGCCCATAAGGCATCTTGTATAGTCGACTCTTGCGTACTCAAAGGTTTTTCTCTCAATGGTCACCTTGTGGGTGTTCTTGCTGTTGAGGGCGTAGGTGGGGCAGGTGCTAACACAGATGCCACAATGTTCGCGGTCACAAAGCTGTGGTCCTTGATAGAGTCTATCGGGTTTGAGCGGAGCGTCGGTGACTATTGTCACGAGTCTTTGTCTCGGCCCAAACTCGGGTGTAAGAAGGAGGCCGCTAAAGCCGAGCTCACCAAGACCAGCGGCTACGGCGGCGTGGCCGTGTGAGATATCAGCTGAGAAAGGTTTATCGGTGTGGAGGCCAGCAAAGCCTTCATAACGGCGATACATGCTCGTTGGACCGGTTGGCGGGAATGGGATAGCAGTATATCCTTCGCTTTCAAGGAAACTGGCTATCCGGTAGGCACATTCGGAAAGGAACCAGTTGAGATAGCCATAGCCATACCAGAGATAAGGGCCATAGGTCTTGCCATCACTCAGGTAGGAACCCGCGACTTTACGCACTCCGGACTGAACGCGGCCGGCTAAAACCAGAACACCAGTAGCCGGCTTGATGTAAACGGATGGGTCAATACCGCCCAGCGCGGGTGCACATGCGAAGCGCTTTATCGGAGCAAAACCGATCAGGTCGACTCCAATCTGTCTGGCGAATTGTTTCACTTGAATTGTAATGTTCGTGATCCGTCTCCTTCAGGGAGTCGAGGGTAGAGTAGTTGTTTAGATATACTAAGCATTCTATCATAACCGTAATCGGATAATGGTGGTTGCTAAGGTTTGAGATGCCTGCTAAGTTATTTCAGGAGGGCGTGTATGGATATTGACCACGCAATACAAACACGTAAGAGCATTAGAGCCTTCAGGCCAGATCCAGTATCTAAAGAGATACTGCGCGAGATTATCGAAGTAGCTGTTCGTTGCCCATCTTCAGGGAATTCCCAGCCTTGGGAGATGGTAATAGCGGCTGGCGCGGTGTTGAAGCGCATTGGTGATGAGAATGTACGCAGATTCAATGCCGGGGTCAAGGGTAAGTTCGAGGTGCCGTGGAGCGAGCCGCAGGGGGCGTTCCGGGAAAGGCACATGGCGCTCGGGGCCGAATTATACCGGCTTATGGGAATTAGCCGGGAGGACAGGGAAAAACGGTTGCAGTGGGTGCAATGGGGTCTGCGTTATTTCGGAGCGCCGGCAGTGATATTTCTGACCGTTGATAATTCTATTGAAAAAACTTTCGCCGGCTTTAACCTGGGGCTCTTGTCTCAGAATATCTGTCTTTCTGCTCTGGCGCGTGGGCTCGGGACGTGTATAGAACTGCAGGGTGTGGCTTATCCTGACGTTATCAGAGAATATACCGGCATACCTGACTCGAAGGTAATCTTCATTTCCATCGCTATCGGTTATGCGGACTGGAGTCATCCTGCCAACAAAATAGTGACACCACGTGAACCGCTAGAAAGCTTTGCAACATGGCGCGGTTTCGAGTAGGGCTAATTAATTGTAAGAAAGTAGCGTGGGATCTTACCCTTCAGGCCTTGAATTGGTTGGTTGCCGGCGGGATTCGGGTGATGGTAATATGATTGAAAACTTGTTGACATAAATTAAGGGATGGAGACATGAAAGTAGTCATCTATACTACCGAGACTTGCGGGTACTGCCGTATGGCGAAGAACTTCCTTAGGGAGAGGGGCATACAGTTTATCGAGAAGGATGTTTCGCGCGACAGAGCAGCGGCCAACGAGATGGTCGGACGTTCAGGGCAGATGGGAGTGCCGGTAATTATCATTGATGATGAGGTTGTGGTTGGGTTTGACCGCGAGCGGCTTGATTACCTGATATCGAAAGGCACGGCCTCCAGTCCGCCTTCGTTTGGATTGCGAGTCGCTGATGCCGCCAGCGTGGCACACAGGATGGGCCTTGGGCCGGTGGAAGGAGCTTATGTTGGGGGGGTGTCTCCGGGTTCACCCGGTGAGCGAGCGGGTCTTAGAGAAGGCGACATTATTACCGAAGTCAACTTCCAGCCGGTGCGGAATGGTGAGGAACTGCAAAGGATAGTTTCCGGACTGGAACGCGGCCGGCTCGTGACTATCCGGTTCCTCCGCGGCGGCGAGAAGCGTCAGTCAGACATAACCGTTTAACAGTCTGCACACCGTGACGCGGAAGGAATGCTCCGGCTTTGTGAAGCACTCGGTCCTCAACGCTTGAGGATATACAGCAGGTATCGGTGTTGCTATGGTTTGCCGGGTGAGTACCCTAATCTTCCCAGGCGTCTTTGCCAATAAGCGGTACGAAACGGCAAGCTCCGAGGTTCTCAATCCGGTTGCCGCTGGTATACTTGGTAATTTTGAGCAGGTCTTGCTCCCAGCGTGAGCCAACGGGTATGACAAGACGGCCGCCTTCGATTAATTGTTCGAGCAAAGAGTTGGAGACGCACGGAGAGGCGGCAGTTACGATGATAGCATCGTACGGCGCTTCCCTGGGCCAACCGAGTTCCCTGCCAGATACGTGGACATCCACGTTGTTGTAGCCGAGACGGCGTAATGTTTCTCTGGCTGACTCGGCAAGTTTGGGGATACGCTCGACGGTGATTACCTTCTTCGCAAGCCTGGCAATGACGGCTGCCTGGTAACCACTGCCGGTCCCTACCTCGAGCACCTTTTCCTCACCATTAAGCTCAAGGGCCTCGGTCATTACGGCGACGATATACGGTTGGGAGATGGTCTGGCCGAATCCGATGCCCAGAGGGCGGTCATCGTAGGCAGCGAAGCACAGGTCCTCGGGTACGAATTGCTCGCGCGGCACCTGGGCCATGGCCTCAATAACACGCTTGTCTCTGATATTGCGGCGCAGGTATTCGATTAGCCGTGTTCTGGCGCCATCGAGGTCACCCACCCTCGTCTCCCCCGGCGTCCGTTTAGAGGATGAAACTCAATATGACGATGAGGAGGATCATCGAGCCGGCGATAATAGCGATAAGCTTGAGGTCCTTGGTGACGTAATCGTACTGCGCTGTGGTTGCGGCGTTTACGATCGGTCGGTTCACGGTGGTGGTAGGGAATGCTGTTGCGGTTCTGGGGGTGACAGACGCCGCCGCTGGTTGTTGAGCGGGCCGGCGAAACCTTGCTTTGCCGCGTCGTGATTTTGGTGCCATGTGCGTCTCCATGACGGCCTGCAGGCCGCTATATAAGATTAGACTATGAAGGTATACGCACCTGCTGGTATACCTTGGTGCTGAGGATGTGGGCGTGCCCCAGCATTTGCTGGACAGAGTGAAGGTCGGCGCCGCTGTTCAATTGGTGTACCGCAAAACTGTGTCGGAGAGTGTGTGGAGTTATTGATGAGCCAAGCCCCGCCTTCTCGGCGTACCCTTTCAAGATAAGCCAGAATCCCTGCCGCGTTAGCCTCTCACCGCGCTGGTTAAGGAAGAGCGCTGGTTCTTCATCCCTCTGAACTTTCGACCGGTAGTTTTCGATATAGTCTGCGATGAGTCCCATGACGCGGGGGTCAACTGGCAAGCAGCGCCGGCCGGCGCTCCGGCTGGTGCAGGTAACGCTGTTTTCCAGGAGGTTGATATCGGCCAGGTTCAGCGCCACCAGCTCGCTGACGCGCATGCCGGTGGCGTAAAGAAGCTCCAGCATGGCTCGATCCCGCTTTGACTCGGGAGTATTCTGCTGGCATGGAACGTTGAGAAGGGCACGTACCTGCGAAACCGATAGCGGTGTGGGCAACGGCTTGCTGATGTGCGGTGAGACGAGGTTTTCCGTCGGGTCGCACTGCAGTCTGCCCATGGCGACCATGCAACTGACAAAGGATTTGGCTGTGGCCACCTTGCGGGCGACGGTTGCAGGGGCATATTTCTTCTCTTTAAGGTCACGCATGTACTGGACCAGAGCATCTTTGTCCAGTTGCGCCCAGCTTGGCCTGGCGCCTTTCTCAAGGCTTCGCGTCTGGATGAAGGAGGCGAGCTGACTTAGGTCATTGTTGTAAGCCGAGAGCGTGTTGTCAGAGCAGGCCTTCTCGGCGGCGAGATACTTGAGGAAGAGCTCGATCTCGTTTCTCATAGTCATATTGAGGATTCTATTTTAACATAATATCATTTAAAGGAATCAACTGTGCGTTTGAAGATGCCTATCATGTAGAAGGGGTTTTGTAGCCTTGACGCTTCGATAACCCTCTGTTGTCATCAGTCGTCTTTTATTTGGCTGGGTACCCGGAGTAGTCCATGTTAGATATCGTCCCAACCGACCCGCCGTTTTCCGGGCGAAAGGAGGAGCCGCGGTCTTCGGTGCCTTTGAAAGTTCAGATGGCATCGTTGCCTTCCCGGCCGGGTGTCTATCTACTCAAAGACAGCGCCGGCCGCGTACTCTATGTGGGTAAGGCGAGTAATCTCAGGTCTCGTGTCAGAGCGCACTTTGGCTCATCGGCAGATATTTCCGCCAAAGAACGGCAGATGCAGAGCCGTATCACCGACGTGGACTTTATCGTCACCAGCTCCGAACAGCAGGCCCTGATTCTCGAGTGCACGCTTATCAAGAAGCACCATCCCCGCTACAACGTGTCTCTTAGAGATGACAAGACCTTCCCTTATCTGAGGATTGATCTTAAAGAACCTTGGCCGCGGGTTCATATTACACGCCGCTGGCAGAGGGACGGGGCCCGATACTTTGGCCCGTTTGCCAGCGCCAAATCGGTGCGCGAGACCTTGAGATTGCTCAAACAGCTTTTCCCTTTCTGCTCCTGCAGGAGGCAGATCACCGGTAGGGATATCCGGCCGTGCCTCGAGTACCACATGCATCGCTGCCTGGGGCCCTGTATCGGTAAGGTCAGCCGCGATGAGTATGTTGAGGTTATCAAAGATGTAATCCTGTTTCTTGATGGGCATCAGGATATCGTGGTGCGCGAGTTGAGCCGCAAGATGGCTGAGGCTTCGGAGAAAATGCAGTTCGAGAGAGCTGCGTGGTTGCGTGACCGGATACGGGCAGTGGAGTCGGTAGTTGAAGGCCAGCGGCTGGCGGCGGCGGTTCGCGGCAATCTTGATGCTATCGCCATGGCGCAGTCAGGTGACCTGGCTGACGTGCAGGTCTTTTTTATACGCAACAGTCGCCTGGTCGGCCGCGAGCACTTTACAGTAGAGGGGGTGGAGGGGGAGTCGCCAGGCCGGGTTATGACCAGCTTTGTTAAGCAGTATTATCTTTCAGCAGCGGTAGTGCCATCGCTGATTCTGCTCCAGTATCCGATTGAAGATGAACAGGTAATTGCGCGGTGGCTCGGAGCTCAGCGTGGTGGGACGGTTACTTTCCGGGTGGCACGTCGCGGGGCTCGTAGAGAGCTGATTAACGTTGTTGCGGAAAACGCCAGGCAGGGGCTGGAGATGCTGAAGCTCAAGCTGGATTCCAGTGCCGAGGCTGTAAGCGCCGCACTCGGGGAGTTGCAAAAGGAACTGTTGTTGCCGGTAAAACCTGCCAGGGTGGAGTGTTATGATATCTCCAATATCCAGGGGGCATTTGCTGTGGGGAGCATGGTTGTGTTCGAGAATGGTCAGCCCAAGCCAGCACACTACCGGCGTTTTCGTATTAGGACGGTAGAGACTCCGGATGACTGTGCCATGCTCAGGGAGGTGCTCAGACGGCGCTTTGCAAAGGCATCAGTAGCAGAAGATTCGTGGGCCGTCATGCCTGACCTGGTTTTGATTGATGGTGGGAGGGGGCAGCTAAATGCGGCGCTTGACGTCCTGCTAGAACTGGGCATCAAAGTATCAGTGGCCAGTCTGGCCAAGGAACGGGAAGAAGTGTTCCTGCCAGGTGTGTCCAGCCCGATTGCTATGCCGCCGAACTCACCGGCACGCCGTCTTCTACAGAGGGTCAGGGATGAGGCGCACCGTTTCGCTGTTGGCTATCACCGCAGGCTAAGGCAGAAGCGTAGTACCGCCTCGGTTCTTGACGGAGTTCCGGGTCTGGGTGCTCAAAGGCGTAAGGCCCTTGTTCGCAGATTTGGCTCGTTGCGTGGAATTAAGTCGGCTACAGTCGACGAACTGAGGACGGTGCCGGGAATCACAGCGAAGTTGGCAGAGAGGCTGAAGGAGTACCTGGTATAGCACCGACAGATAGCTGTTAGTGAGACTCGGCAAAAGCCGTCTCAGTGGCCTGCACATCTTCCGGTTCGACCCTTTCCAGCTTCCCCGGTTCCACGAGACGGTCAGTGAAGAGGATCCCGTCGAGGTGGTCCAGCTCATGCTCGATTGCCTGAGCAGTGAGGTCGGTACACTTGAGGCGCTCCTCTTTACCTTCGCGGTTGAGGTATTTAACTTTGACGGAGACCGCCCGCTTCACCTGGCCCCGATATCCCGGAACGCTCAGGCAACCCTCGTCAACCACCCGTTCTCCTTCCCTCTTGGTTATTTCAGGGTTAATGAGGACTATAAGCGGTCCCTCAGGTGGTTCAACAACAGCAATACGCAGCGGTTTGCCAACCTGGGGAGCGGCGAGTCCAACACCGTGGCCGACCGAGTGCAGCGTGTCAATCATGGCATCGACGAGACGCAGCACCGAGGCGTCGATGGTGGTGACCCGCTTGGCCTTCAGGCGCAGGACAGGGTCGGGAACGGTCCGGATGCGAAGGACAGTCATGGCGCTTGATTATAGCACTCCGATGGGATCAACATCTATGACCCAGCCCCTGGGGATGGTGATTGATGTGAGCAGTGCTCCGGGGTCAGTCCCTCGTATGACGATTTGCCACCGGTGGCGGCCGCGCAATCGCGCTACCGGTGCTGGAGAAGGACCGATAAGACTGATATCAGCCATGCCGAGGCGGTCGCGTTCCGTGGCTAGTAATTCTGACATTCGTTCCGCCTCAGACTGACAGGCAGTGGCGTTGGTGTGGCTGTAGACAAGGCGGACGAGCCTGCTGAATGGCGGGTAGTTGAACTGCCGCCGATATGCGATCTCCTGAACGTAGAAGCTGTGGTAATCGTGTGCCGCGGCGAGTCTTACCGCATAATGCTCGGGACAGTAGGTCTGGACGATGACCCTGCCCGGCCAGAAGCCGCGCCCCGCTCTCCCCGCCACCTGGCTCAGCAACTGGAAGGTGCGCTCACTGGCGCGAAAATCAGCTACGTTCAGCCCGATATCTGCGTTGACGATGCCTGCCAGTGTGACGCCTGGCAAATCAAGTCCCTTGGCAATCATCTGGGTGCCGATTAACACGTCGGTGCGGTGGTTGCGGAAATCAGACAGGATGGTCTCGTGGGAGTGGCGTGTTGTGGTGGTATCGCGGTCCCACCGCGCCGGTCTTGCCATGGGGAAGAGATGCCTGACTTCAGCCTCGACCGTCTGAGTGCCGATCCCCAGGAACTTGAACCTGGGTTTTAAGCATTGGGGACAGGTATGCGGCATGGCCAGAGTGTATCGGCACCGGTGGCAAACGAGTTTCCCGATTGGCGAGTGGTAGGTCAGGGCAACGGAACACCGGGGACACCCGGGGACAAATCCACAGTTCCGGCATTTCATCAGCGTGGACGTACCGCGGCGGTTCAGAAACAGGATGACCTGCTGGTGACTCGAAAGTGCCTGAGTAATGCCTGAAATCAGGGCGCGGCTGAAGATGCCGCTGTTGCCGGCTTTCAGCTCGTCACGCATATCAACAATATCGACATGAGGGAGCGGTGTTGGGCCGAGCGGCGTTATACGGTCCGGCAATTCGACGAGGCGGTAGCGGCCATGCTCAATCTGGAAGTATGTCTCCACGTCTGGTGTGGCTGTACCCAGCACCACCATAGCGCCGGTTAGCTCAGCAAGTTTGATTGCGGTGTCCCGTGCATGATAACGCGGCGACCGGTCAACTTGCTTGTAGGTCCATTCATGCTCCTCGTCGATGATAATCAGTCCGATGTCGGGTTGGGGTGTAAACAAAGCGCCACGTGGTCCGATGACTATATCGAAACTGCCCGACTTGATCTCGTGCCATTCGTCATACTGTTCTCCGGGGGAAAGGCCGCTGTGCATCACTGCGACGCGGCCGGGGAACCTTGCATGGAAGCGCTCAATGGTCTGAGGCGTAAGCGCGATCTCCGGGACAAGGCAGATGCCGCGCTTGCCGCGACGTATGACCTCCTGGAGGAGCCGCAGATAAACCTCAGTCTTGCCGCTGCCGGTTACACCATGAAGAAGAAAGACCTGAGGCCCGTCAGCGTGGGGTGTCATCCCGCCGAGGATTGAATCGATTGCCGATTGCTGTGCCGGAGTTAAGTCAAGGGGAGTTGCCGGTTGATACCGGAGGCTGGCCAGCGGGTCGCGCCTGACCCGAACGGTTTCAATTGCGAGCAGTCTCTGACGGACAAGGGCAGTGACCGCATCGTGGGAGCTGCCGGTCAAACGTATTGCGGAAGAAAGGGGTACCGGGTCCGGATGTGAAGCGAAATAGTCCAAAATAGCCGCGCGTTTCGGGGCCCGGCTACGCAAGCGGGCGCTCTCGTTCAGAGCGGTCTCTTTACCGACGGCCAAGCGCACATGGAGAACTGTCTTGGGCCGTACTCTCGGTGGTTCAAGTTCGTAAGTCTTGTCTACGAGACCGCGCCTGAGCAGTTGCTCGATAACCGCCCGGGCACGCTTCTGGCCGAGCGTCCTCTCCATTTCTTTTGCTGTGGTGCGGCCTTTCTTTCGTATCATGGTGAGAGCGTTTTCCTGTTCTGGAGACAACCCGGTTTCGCCTGGCACGCGGTCGCACGGGGTCAAAACGACGGTCAAACGTTGTTCAAAGCCGGGTGGGAGCATCAGGGCAAGGGCTTCAAACAGAGGACAGAGGTAATGCCTGGAAATCCAGCCGGCAAGTGCCAGCTGGACCGGTGACAGCAGCGGTCTGTCGCCAATGACGCTTGTTATCTCCCTTACCGATGCTACCGCTGGCGTGTCTGACAGAGATATGACGATGCCTTGAGTGGTGGTTGGGCCGAAGGGAATCCAGACAGCATGACCGGGAACGAGGGAGAGACCATCAGGAATGGCATAGGAAAAAGTGGTGCGGTGGGCACCAGGCGAGTTGACTGCGACCTCGGCATATCTCATCACGGTCTACAGTCTTGAAGTGTCGCGCCGGAGAGGCGCCATTTTCCGGTTTGATTACCTATCGGCTTCAGCGGTTGCCCTGGCGGTCTCAGACGAAGCTTCCGGTGCCGCGGCCGTGGCCTGAGTCCCGGGCTCGACTGCCCCAGCCGGTGCAGTCGGTTGTCCGGCCTGCTCGGCAGTCACCTTTTCAGCCAGAGCCTCCTGGCGCTCTTTAAGGCGTGCTTCTTTGGCGCTCAGACGCCGGAGATAGTACAGTTTGGAACGGCGCACCTTACCGTGCCGCAGTACCTCAACCTTGGTCAGCGTAGGTGACATAAAGAAGAAAGTACGTTCGACGCCGACGCCATAGGCCGACCGTCTCAAAGTAAAGCTGCCGGCGGGTACGCCTCTTTGTATCTTGATAACGACGCCTTGGAAATGCTGGGTGCGTTCCTTGTCGCCCTCGACGGTCTTGAAAGTGACCTTGACCGTGTCTCCCGGCGCTAGCTTGGGCACAGCCGGGTTCGTTTTCGCATTGGTCGCTGTTCTGATGTCCATATTTGATGCCTTTCTCTATGTATCCCGTTGTAAGTTATCCTGCCGCTTGAACATTTCCAGCAGGTGTTTGTCTTCGTTGCTCAGCGGCGCCTTCTCAAGAAGGTCGGGCCGCCATTTCAGTGTGCGCAAAAGAGCCTGTTCGTGGCGCCAGCGGGCTATTTTACCATGATCTCCAGAAAGCAGCACTGGCGGCACCGTCCATTCGCGGTACCGGGCGGGACGTGTGTATTGCGGATATTCCAGCAGGTAGGAACTATGTGACTCATCGAGCAAAGATGCTTCCGCCCCCAGCACTCCGGGCAAAAGCCTGACAACCGCGTCCACAACTACCGCCGCAGCTATTTCGCCGCTGGTTAGCACGTAGTCGCCGATGCTGATGTGGTCAGTAGCGAGATGTTGGGAAACCCTCTCATCGATCCCCTCATAGTGTCCGCAGATAAAAACAAGCTGTTTCTGGCGGGAAAGTTCATAAGCAATGCTCTGATTGAAAAGACGTCCCCACGGTGTCAGCAGAATGACGGGGACGCCGGTAAGATCAAACTCCTTCCTCAAGGAATCGACTGCCTCGAACACAGGCTCGGGTTTCATGACCATGCCGGCGCCGCCCCCGTAGGGATAATCATCTGTGGTGTGATGTGTGTCGTGAGTGAAAGCACGGATGTCATGGACAACAATATCAACCAGCCCGCGTTCCCGAGCACGCTTGAGTATGCTCTCACTGAAAGGACCATCAAACATGGATGGAAACAGGCAGAGGATATCGATGCGCATCTAGTGGTCCTGTTCGCGGGCGCATTCCGACGCCCTGCCCGTGAGAATCTCGATGCCATGGGGCAGGGCGGGTATGAGGACATCAAGGCATTCTTGGACGGCACGCGGGCTCCCGGGCAGGTTGATGATAAGGCACCTGCCCCGTGTCCCGGCAACGCCACGGCTGAGCATGGCCCGCGGCGTCTTTTTCAAAGATTCGGCCCGGATGGCCTCGCTTATGCCCGGAGCCTGGCGGTCGATGACGGACAGCGTCGCCTCCGGCGTGTGATCGCGGGGCGACAGGCCGGTACCGCCGCTGGTGAGAATGAGGTCTAGTCTGTCCTGGTCAGCCCAGCGTTTCAGGGCAGCGGAGATTACCGGCGGGTCATCCGGGACGATTTCATAGCGGACAACTCTGGCGCCAAGTCTTGTCATAACACCCTTGATGACTTCTCCGCTCTGGTCAACCCGTTCGCCGCGAGATCCTTTGTCGCTGCAGATGAGAATACCGACGGTAAACATGGCCGTCTATTGTAACACAGAGATATCGTCCCACCAAAAGGTGTGAAAGGGGTGTTGTTACGAGGATTTCCGGGCAGGCCTGACGCCGACCTTAACGGTCGGTAACAATCGTAGCGGCCGTTTTTTAATGACCGGTGGGAGAAAGATTTTTGACAATTTTCTCCCAAAGGGTATTGACAAACGTACAATCTTCCCCTAATAATGGTTCTGTGGTGAAATGTGGGAGAAAGTGGGGAAGAACCGTGTCTGAGGCGGACCTTGAGCGGAATGAGTACCGGACTGGTCGGTACATTTGAATACAAAGTTGACGAGAAGGGGCGTGTGCCTCTTCCGCCGCGGTGGCGGCAAGAGCTCCGTGGTGGGTTCTTCCTGACAGTGGTTGCTGAGAAGTGTATTACGGGCTACTCGGAGGCTGAGTGGGGCAGGGTTGTTGCAGATCTTGGTTCCGACCCGATGCCGGATGAGAGGACACGCCGGATTAAACGTCAGTTGATGGCTGATGCCTACCAGGTTGAGATGGATGCACAGGGGCGTGTCGTTCTTTTGCCAGTGGTTCGGGAGCATGCCGGTATTACAGACTCTGCGGTGGTTGTCGGTGCCGGCAACTACTTTGAGATTTGGAACCCTGAACAGTGGCGTGCGGAGAAGGCGATTGTGAGGGAGCACGTCAAGGAAGATATCGAAAGCCTGAGAGCACAGAGGCGGCAATGAGCTTGACCATGGTGGCGCCAATTCATATTTCAGTTATGGTAGCGGAAGTGGTCGAGGCTCTGGGAGTTAAACCTGGTGGACGCTACATTGATGGCACGGTGGGTGCCGGTGGCCATTCGGCAGCGGTTCTTGACAGAGCGGGCGCAGCCGCGCGGATACTCGGCATTGACGCTGACCCCGATGCTATCAGGTTGGCGGAAACCAGACTCCGCAAGTACGGCCAGGCGGTGAGCCTGGTTAACGATAATTTCGTGAACATGGGCGCAATTGCCAGGGAACACGGGTTTGTTCCGGCCGATGGTATCCTTCTTGACCTCGGCCTGTCCTCGATGCAGGTGGAAGCGGCGGGACGCGGTTTCAGCTTCCGGCTTGATGCGCCGCTTGACATGCGTTTGAATCCGGCGCAGGAGCTAACTGCGGCAGACATCGTTAATACTTATTCTGAGACTGAACTGGCGCGCCTGATCTTCGAATATGGCGAAGAACGGCGCAGCCGCCGCATTGCGCGGCGAATCATTCAGAGCCGCCCGGTGCACACAACGCTTGAGCTGGCGCAAGTCGTCGCGTCGGCGGTGGGTGGCAGACATGGTAGGGTACATCCGGCGACGAAGACTTTCCAGGCGCTTCGGATCGCCGTTAACAGTGAACTCGCTAATCTGGAAACAGCCTTAAAGCAGGCAGTTGACCTTCTGGGTCACGGTGGCAGATTGGTAGTTATTAGCTACCACTCTCTGGAAGACCGCATCGTCAAACAATTCATGAAGCGGGAAGCGGCAGGCTGTGTTTGTCCGCCCGGGACGCCAGTCTGCAAGTGTGGACGCGCTCCAACCATGAAGCTGGTGACTAAGAGGGTCATCGTACCGTCCGAGGCGGAGGTATTGATGAACCCGCGCAGCCGAAGTGCCAGGATGAGAGTGGCGGAGCGCCTTGGGTTCGGAGGTCGATAGCGGCAATGTGAAAGTCAAAGTTAGAGAAAACATCAGGATTCGGTCACGGTGGTTATTCATCAATGAAGAAAAGCTAAGTAAGACCAAGGAGGAGAAATGGCAAAGCGAGTTGTGACGGCTATCGACGTAGGAACAACCAAGGTGGCCACTATTGTTGCCAAAGTGGACAATAGCGGCGGTATCCAGGTGCTCGGTTCGGGAGTCGTGCCTTCGCACGGGCTTCACAAGGGCATGGTGGTGAATCCCGAAGAGGCGAGGAGATCCATTGCGGAATCAGTACGACGTGCCGAGCAGGCATCGGGCGTGCGGGTTGACGGCGCATTTGTCGGTGTCACCGGACGGCATATTACCTCGATGAATAACAAGGGAGTAATTGCTATCCCGCGTAGCGACGGAATGGTACGAGCTGAGGACCTCAAGCGAGTTCTGAGTTCGGCTCAGACTATACCGATTGCTGAGGACAAGCGCATCCTGCATGCCATACCCAGAGGCTATACTCTCGACGGTCAGGAGAGAGTGAAGAACCCCATTGGTATGCATGGTTTTCGACTTGACGTGGACACCCACATCATTACCGCGCATGTGTCCTCTGTGCAGAATCTGGTCAAGTGTGTGCGTGCTGCCGGCGTTGAGGTTGACGATCTCATTCTCGAGCCACTGGCAAGCGGCGAGGCATGTCTTTCGCCTGAAGAGAAAGAACTCGGCGTAATCCTTGCTGACATTGGTGGCGGCACGACCGACATCGCCGTCTATAAAGATGGCAGTATCTATCATACCGCAGTCATCCCGGTCGCAGGCTACCAGTTTACCAGTGACCTGTCAGTCGGACTGGGACTGCCGTTCGACGTGGCGGAATCCATGAAAAAGAAGTACGCCAATGTATCTCCAAACCTCGATCCAAAGGAAGCTGAGAATACCAGGATACAGAACGGCCATAACATTTCCTATGTGGATCTTTGTCACATCCTCAGGGTCCGCATGGAGGAACTGCTGAAGCTGATTCTGCTGGAGATGCCAACTTCTGACTACATGACGCTGGCGCCAGCCGGCCTCGTGCTCACCGGCGGTTGTTCGAACATGCCCGGCCTGATTGACCTGTCTCAGGCGACAATTCGGATGCCGACCAGAATTGGCGAGCCTTCGGGTGTTTACGGCGTTACCGACGTGTTAAGCAATCCTGCTTATGCCACCGGTGTTGGCCTTTTGCTGTGGGGCACCCGTTCGCAGAGCAAAACGTGGCAGTCCAGGAAGCGCGCCGGCATATTCAGCGGCGTCATGGCCGCGTTCAGGCGGCTATTCAGGTAGGAATTAAGTAAAGAACATTCTGATAAACGAGGAGGGAAATAATAAAGTGGCTAAGACAACATTTGCGCCTACTCCAGCAAGAATCAAGGCAATCGGCATGGGCGGTGGCGGCTCAAACGCCATCACTCGCATGGTAAGGGAGGAGATTAAGGGCGTTGACTTCGTTGCGATGAACACAGACGCTCAGGCGCTGGCGCTTGCCGAGGCGCCGGTTCGAATTCAACTTGGTGAAAGGCTGACCCGCGGCCTGGGTGCCGGCGGTGACCCGGAAGTCGGTATGAAATCCGCCGAGGAAACCCGGCAGGTAATTCATGAAGTGGTAGCTGGCGCTGACATGGTCTTTCTGACCGCTGGCATGGGCGGCGGCACCGGTACCGGCTCTATCGGCGTTGTCGCCGATGTTGCCAAGGAATCCGGAGCCCTGACTATTGCCATCGTTACCAAGCCGTTCAGCTTTGAGGGCGCCCGTCGCCGCAGGGTGGCTGAGGAAGCTATAGTCAAGCTGGCTCCCAAGGTCGATACGCTCATCATCATCAACAACGACCGTCTGCTGGAGCTTTGCGATTCCAAGACGACGGTCGATGCCGCTTTCAGGTTTGCCGACGATGTCCTGCGCATGGGCGTTCAGGCTATTTCCGAGGTGGTGACCGTCCCCGGTTTGATAAATCTTGACTTCGCTGACATCAGAGCGATTATGGCAAATGCCGGACCGGCATGGATGTCGCTCGGCCGTGGTTCGGGACAAAACCGTGCCGTAGAGGCGGCCAAAAGCGCTCTGGCCAGTCCGCTCCTCGATTGTTCCATCAGCGGCGCCAAGGGCGTGCTCTTCAACATCACCGGCGGTAACAACCTTACACTGTTCGAGTGCAATGAGGCCGCCGAAGTTATCAGCCAGGCCGTTGACCCGGATGCCAATATCATCTTCGGCGTCGTCTTTGACGAGAAGATGAAGGACGAGCTCCAGATTACCGTTATCGCGACCGGCTTTACCACCCATTACGGGTCCAGTGCACCGACCGAGGTGGAACTGCGCAAAATGCTCACCAGCGTTGATGCGACCGGCCTCGATGTACCATCATTCCTGAGACGTCCCGGCCGTACGCCTCTGCCGCAGGTGGGCAAGGCTGGCGCAACTACTTCTCCGTCTCACACCCAGGCCCAGCCGGCGAGGCCAGGTTTGACTTTCCCGAGGTAACATCTCTCCTCCTTTTATGAAGAGGGGCGGAAGATTGGCGCTTCTGCCCCTTCTTCATTATTGGCACTTTGTGTTTGCCGGGAATGGCCTACCAGCCTTCCTCGAGGCGGCTTATAAGGAGTGGTGGGAGTTTCGCCTTCATCATCTTGGTCTGCGTGGCCGCAATGTCGTACTCAGTGCGATAGCACAGTATGGTTTGGCTTTCTTCATCGTAGACGGCGTAGGCCGCGCGCGGGTCGCCATCTCGTGGCTGGCCCACGCTGCCGGGGTTGATGAGCAGGCGGCGCTGGTCGAGCGAGACGTGCTCTTCATTAGAAAGCCTGTGCCCGATGCAATGGTTCTTGTCGAGCAGTTCGAACAGGAGCGGGGCATGGGAATGGCCGACGAGGCAGTAGGGCGTTTTGAACCAGGCGAAGTTGTCCATGGCCTCCTGTACATTCAGCAGGTACTCCCATAGCGGTTGTCGCGGACTGCCGTGAACGAGGGTGAACGAGTCCTGCTCCAGACGCAAAGGAAGGGACGCGAGAAAAGCGGTATCGCCGGATGTAAGCTGATGTGCGGTCCACCGACTGGCCGTGGCGGCCGCGTCATTGAAGTGGCTGGTATTAAGCTTGCCCGTGGCCGCAAGGTCATGGTTCCCGGCGACGCAGATATGTTCATGCCGGTGAAGTAGTTCGATACAGTCGTGAGGATCGGGACCGTATCCGACTACATCACCAAGGCACCATATGGAGTCGAAGCCGCCTCGACGGTCTGCGTCGTAGAGTACAGCCTCGAAGGCGGCAAGGTTGGAATGGATGTCAGCGATGATGAGACGGCGCACGCTGCGTAATATAGCATTTCGAGCAGTGTCTGGCCATGCCGTATCAGGCTTGTATGTTCGTTGATACGGGTGAGGTTTACCGGTATTTCGGCTATAATTCCTGCCAGTATGAAGATATCGGAACTGGGCGAATTCGGCTTGATTGACCTGATTGACCGTGTTGTCGGCGCATCGAAGAGGACTTCGTCGGCATGGCGCCGGCTGAAAGTTGGTATAGGCGATGATTGTGCAGTGTGGGGGGGATCTGGTTCAGCCGAGCTTGCCACCACTGACACTCTGGTTCAGAATGTGCATTTTCGCCCCGGCATAATTACATGGCGGGAGCTCGGCTGGAAATCGCTGGCGGTAAATCTCAGTGACATTGCGTCGATGGGCGGTTCGCCGACTTACGTGCTGGTCTCGCTGTCACTGCCAGACTCCATTGAGGTGAACGACATCGTCGACTTTTACCGAGGGATGATGTCCCTAGCTAACCGCTTTGGTGTGGCTATCGCCGGAGGCAACATCGCCCAATCTTCTTTGATTGTGATTACCCTGACGGTCATGGGTACGCTTGGCAAAGGGGTGAAGTCTCCGTTGTTGCGGTCGGCGGCAGTGCCTGGTGACTTGATTGCCGTGACGGGCAACCCGGGACTGTCAGCCGGCGGGTTGAGGATGCTCGTGACCGGTATGGGGTTGGATGCGCATACAGCCAGGCTGTTTCGGAGAGCGCACAATATGCCGGTGCCGAGGGTTATCGAAGGTCTAGCACTGAGGCAGGTAGGACTCAAATGTGCCATAGATGTAAGCGACGGTCTGGTTGGCGATCTGGCTCATATCTGTCAGATGAGCGGCGTCAGCGCCGTTATCAGGCTGGAAAAGCTGCCAGCGCACCGCCGCTTGAAGTCGGTCTTTCCCGCTGATTACCTCGAATTGGTGCTGTATGGCGGTGAGGACTATGAACTTCTATTCACCGTCAAGCCCAGTGTCGTGCCGCTGGTCAAGAGGACTTTGAAGTGCCCCGTCACTGTTATCGGAGAGATTGTCGAAAGGGGCGTAGATATGGTCACCGTTGTTGATCTGACAGGCAAGGCGGTTCCCCATGGTCTTAGCGGCTGGGAGCATTTCAGGTCTGGTGCTATTGTATCGGGGAGATGAGGCAGTGAGGCTCGTTTCCCACAGCCCGGAGCAAACGCGCCAACTGGGGAAGTTGATCGGGGGTCTGGCACAGCAGGGCGACGTTTTTCTGCTGATAGGTGATCTCGGCGCTGGTAAAACGTGCCTGACGCAGGGTATCGCATGGGGGCTCGGCATTTCGGAATATGCGATGAGCCCGTCTTTCGTCATCGTGCGTGAGTATCAAGGGCGTTTGCCATTGTACCACGCGGACCTGTACCGTCTTGAGAATATTGATGAAATCGCCAACCTCGGGCTGGATGAATATTTGTATGGCATGGGGGTGACTGTGGTTGAGTGGGCTGACCGGGCTATAAAGCTTCTGCCCCGGGATAATCTTACGGTGGTGATGGAATACGTGAGCGAGACGGAACGCGCCATTGGCATAGCGGCAAACGGAAGGCGCTATGATTCGATGATCGGCGCTCTACATGCCCATATGGAAAAGGTAGAGAACAAGTGGAATTGGCGATAGACACCTCCTCGAATATTGCCGCCGTGGCGCTCTCCGAGCACGGTATGCCGGTAGCGGAGTTAAGCTGGCGCTCGGCTCATAATCATACTGTGGAGCTGATGCCGTGGATCGAGATCCTGTTGAAGCGTGTGGGAGTTGGGTATGATTTACTGCGAGGGATAACGGTGGCGCTGGGCCCCGGTAGCTTCAACGGGTTGAGGGTTGGTATCAGTGCCGCCAAGGGGTTAGCGCTGGCGTTGAGCGCGCCGCTGGTAGGTGTCAGCACGCTGGAGGTTGAGGCATACCCGTTTGCCTTCACCGGTTTGCCGGTTTGTCCGGTACACCAGTCAGGCCAGGGAGCAATTGCGGTGGCCCTGTTTCGTCAGGATGGTCACGGGTGGCGCCGGCTGCTGGAAGAGCAATTGATGACGGTGGATGCCCTGCTCCGGATGACGGCGGAAACGACGGTTTTCTGTGGAGATGGTGTGGATGTGATCGAAGCTGAATTGCGGCACGAACTGTGTGGAAAGGCGATAGTGCCGTCCCCGGCTGTCCGGGCGCGTCGGGCTGCGGTACTGGCTGAAATTGGTTGGCGTCGTCTTTCAGTGGGAGAAAGTGATAACGTCGCGTCGCTTCAGCCAATTTATCTTCGTCCGCCGCATATAACGCAGTCTAGAAGGAAGTAAGATGGCTCGTAGTAACGGTATGTTGCCGCCGAAGCTGGAACTAAGGACGGCCAAAGACCTGGATAAGTGCTATGGCTGTGGCGTGAACAACCCGCTCGGGCTGAAGCTGAAGTTTACCTGGGATGGGTCTGTGGCCAGGGCGGAATTTGTTCCCGGTGAATATCATCAGGGATGGCCGGGACTGGTGCACGGTGGTATCATTGCCACCCTACTGGACGAGGCTATGGGTTACGTAACCTGGTTCAAGGGGCTGGAATGTGTGACCGCCAAATTGGAGGTCCGCATCCGATGTACGGTGCCGGTCGGTAGTCAACTGGTCATTACAGGCAGTCTGGTTAATGAGAGCCGGCGTCTGCTGAGCGTAGGTGCGATGGTTGCCTATAAGGATGGGAAGATTGTTGCGGAAGGTACCGGTACCATGTATGTCGCCGGTAAAAACAGGCACTCTTGACACGACCGGCGTGTCATGGTACATTTGTTCTATGCACAGGGGTTGGTCAAGGTGTGTACGATGAGAAATCGGGAGATGGGTGGGACTCGCGGCCGCGTTCTATCATTCATACAGCGGTTTGTAGACGAGCATGGCTACACGCCGACGGTGAGGGAGATTGCAAAGGGACTGGGTATTAGCTCGACATCGGTAGTCCAGTATCACCTTAACGTTTTGGAAAGGGAAGGCTTCATTAGGCGGGACCGGGAGGTATTCCGCAGTATTCAGCTTGCCAGGCGAAAGCGCCTGGTTCCGGTGCCCTTTCTGGGGAATATCGCTGCCGGCGAGCCGTTGCCGGTGCTCGGTTCGGAGACATGGGACAGTGGGGCACTTGATATTCTGGAAGTGCCGGAAGAACTGGTCAGCGGCAGACAGGTATACGCTCTTAGGGTGAAGGGAAGGTCGATGGTTGATGCTTTGATTGATGACGGTGATATTGTGTTGATGGAGCCTGTTTCTACAGCTGATGACGGCCAGATGGTCGCGGCCAGGCTCAAGAACGAGCAGGGGGTCACGCTCAAGAAGCTTTATCGGGAAGGCAAGAGGATCCGCCTTCAGCCGGCCAACGCATCACTGCCGCCAATATACACTACTCCTGAAAACCTCCATGTTCAGGGACGGGTGGTGGGTGTTATCAGGAAGCTTTGATATTGCCGCATGAAGGTACGGTTCCTGGGCGTTCACAGCATTGAGACATCGGAGGCCAGACTTTCCGGCCTGCTCGTTGACGGCGTGATGGCCCTGGATGCTGGCAGTATAACGGCCTCGCTGTCTCTAGTGGAACAGGAAAGGCTCAAGTTTGTTATGTTGACCCACCATCATTTCGACCACTGCCGTGACCTGGTGACGCTGTCTATGAATGTCGGTTTGTGGAAAGGCCAGATAACGGTGTTCGGGCTCGCACGGACACTGGAAGTCGTGGCGGGACGGCTTCTCGATGGAACCCTTTACGTCAAAAGCGCTGAGTACCCGTCACTTGAAAAGCCAAGTTTGAAGTTGGAAGCGGTTGAGCCATACAAGGAGTTCAAGATAGCGGGATATGCCGTATTGCCGGTTCCGGTGAGGCACGCAGTGCCGACGGTTGGTTTCCAGGTGACTTCGAGAGACGGACGCAGTTTCTTTTACACCGGCGACACCGGACCCGGTTTCAGTGAGGAGGCCGCGTGCGTTTCACCCGAAATGCTGATTACTGAAGTCACGGGGCCGGAGCGACAGGCACGTCTGCTCGTCAGGCCAGGGCATCTTTCTCCCGGGATGCTGAAAGCAGAACTGGTGAAGTTCAAAGAGATCAAGGGTTATTTGCCGAAGGTGTTGGTGATGCATTTTAATCCTCTGGTTGCAGATGAGATCGGCCGAGAGCTAGAGCAGGTAGCTATGGAAATTGGGGCCGACATCGGGTTGGCGCAAGAGGGCATGGTGATTGAGGTATAAGACAGAAGAGGTGGATACCTCTTCACGAAGAGGTATCCACCTCACTTCGGTCCGCTCTCGCAGGTGAGAGGGGACTGTCTACTTTGTTCTTAGGTAATGTTTACCTGGGGCAGATGGGCCAGCGCTTCCCTGACCTTCTCCTCCGGATAGGCGTAGTCCTCAAGCTTGCCGCTCAGGAACTGTTCGTAAGCACCGAGGTCGAAATAGCCGTGGCCGCTGAGAGCGAGAACTATGGTCTTCTTTTGGCCGGACTCCTTGCATTTTAGGGCTTCATCCATGACGACCTTGATAGCGTGCGATGGCTCAGGAGCCGGCAAGATGCCCTCGGTACGGGCGAACTTGACCGCCGCGGTGAATGTAGCCACCTGCGGGACAGCGCGTGCTTCGACGTATCCAAGGTTGACCAGGTGGGATACGATAGGGGCCATACCGTGGTAGCGCAGGCCGCCGGCGTGAATGCCCGGGGGAACGAAAGTATGGCCCAGAGTGTGCATCATGGCAATAGGTGCCATGCCAGCACAGTCGCCGTAGTCCCAGGTGTAGGGGCCTTTGGTGACACTGGGACAAGCTTCGGGCTCAACGGCAATGATGGTGGTTTTCTTTCCCTTCAACTTGTCCGGGATAAAGGGCAAGAACATTCCGGCGAAGTTGGAGCCGCCGCCGACACAACCGACTATTATGTCGGGATAGTCACCGGTCTTCTCCAGCTGCTTCTTCGTCTCGAGTCCGATGACGGTCTGGTGCATGAGCACATGGTTTAGAACACTGCCCAGCGAGTACCTGGTATCATCGTGTTTGAAGGCATCTTCAACTGCTTCGCTGATGGCGATGCCGAGACTACCCGGGTTGTTAGGGTCTTCAGCCAGTATTTTCTTGCCAAAATCGGTGTCGGGGCTGGGACTTGGCACCACCTTGGCTCCGAAAGTCTCCATCATGATGCGGCGGTACGGTTTCTGGTTATAGGAGACCTTGACCATGTAGACCTTGCATTCCAGCCCGAAGAAGTTGCAGCCCATTGACAGGGCGCTTCCCCACTGGCCGGCACCGGTCTCGGTGGCCAGCCTCTTGACGCCTTCCTTCTTGTTGTAGTAGGCCTGAGCCACGGCGGTGTTCAGCTTGTGGCTGCCGGCAGGGCTGACGCCCTCGTATTTGTAGTAGATTTTTGCCGGTGTGTCGAGCGCCTTCTCCAGCCGGTAGGCGCGGAAGAGCGGTGTTGGACGGTAGAGTTTGTAAATGTCCAGGACTTCATCAGGAATCTGGATGTACCTTTCCTTGCTGAACTCCTGGTCGTTCAGTGCCTTGGGGAATAGCGGTGGGGGTAAGATGGTTGGTTCCTTGGTGCCCGGGTGCAGAATGGGGGGCAGCGGCTTGGGGAGATCCGCCTGCACGTTGTACCACGCCGTGGGGATCTCATTCTCGTTCAGGATAATCTTTGTTAGCTGTTTCATTTTGCCTCCATGCATTTTCGTTCTAATTGTTATTTACGCGGACTATTTTCAAAGTCCTGGGGAGTCCAGGGCTTGTCGTAAAGATGTTACAAAACTGGCCAAGCTCTCCGCCATATCCCTGGCCAGTAGTTGGACGAGGCGGCTGCCAACGATAACTCCGTCGGCGACGCGGGCCACGCGGGCCGCCTCTTCAGGTGTGGAGATGCCGAAGCCGACGCAGAGCGGCCTATCGGTGCGTTTTCGGACTCGAGCCACGAAGCTCTCAAGTCCCGCGGGCAACCGGGTCCTGGCACCAGTAACCCCGATTAGAGAGACGAGGTAGATGAAGCCTCCAGACCGCTTGGCTACCAGCGATATACGCCGGGCAGGACTGTTCGGTGCCAGAAGATAAATCATGTGCACACCATGCTGTTTGAGGTGACCTTGAAGTTCGATGCCTTCCTCGGGCGGCAGGTCGGGAATGATGACGCCATCGAGTCCAACTCCGCCGGACCGTCGGGCAAAACGCTTGAGACCGTAGCTTAGGACCGGGTTGAAATAGCTCATAAAGACAAGCGGTACCTGGCTCTTGCGGCGGAGCTGGCATACCATGTCCAGGCAGGCCTCCAGTGTGGCTCCTTTTGCAAGAGCGGCATGACTGGCCTCCTGAATGGTAATGCCGTCAGCCAGGGGATCGGAGAAAGGGATGCCGAGTTCGATGATGTCACAGCCCAGCGAAGCAAGCCGGGGGACGATTTCAAGCGTACGTTCGAAACTGGGATAGCCGGCAGTCACGTAAGCGACCAGCGCCTTACGCCGGGAAGGCCCGAAGACCGGGTCTATACGGTTCATCGGCGGGCACTCCTTGCTTTCGATATGATATCGAGGTCCTTATCGCCGCGCCCGGAAAGATTGACAACGATGGTTTTCTCTCCTGGCAGAGACGGAGCCAGTTTTACGGTGTGGGCGATGGCGTGGGCGGATTCGAGGGCGGGCAGGATGCCTTCGGTATGTGCCAGCAGGTCGAAGGCGTCCAGGGCTTCGTTATCAGTGGCTGCCTCGTAAGTCACACGGCCGATGTCTTTGAGATACGAGTGTTCCGGACCAACACCGGGATAGTCAAGTCCCGGGGCGATGCTGTGGGCGCCGGCAATCTGGCCGTGCTTGTCCTGAAGGACGTGGAATCTGGCGCCGTGAAGAACGCCAATGCGGCCCCGGGCCAGAGACGCCGCGTGCTCTCCGGTGTTCAGACCACGGCCGGCGGCTTCAACGCCAATAAGTCTGACCGAGGTATCCGCGAGGAAGGCATGAAAGATGCCGATGGCATTGCTACCGCCGCCGACACAGGCGATAACATAGTCAGGCAAACGGCCATGCTGTGCCAGCATCTGCTGGCGCGTTTCCTGGCCGATGACAGCCTGGAAGTCGCGCACCATCATAGGATAGGGATGGGGGCCTACTACCGACCCGAGAAGGTAGTGGGTGGTGTTGACATTAGTAATCCAGTCACGGATGGCTTCGTTGATGGCGTCTTTAAGGGTTTGGGTTCCTGAGCCGACCGGCTCAATCTCAGCACCGAAGAGTTTCATGCGGAGAACGTTAAGCGACTGACGGCGCATGTCTTCTACGCCCATGTAGACGACGCACTCCAGGCCAATCAGGGCACAGGCAGCGGCGGTGGCGACACCGTGCTGTCCGGCGCCAGTTTCGGCCACAACACGCCGCTTGCCCATACGTTTTGCCAGAAGCGCCTGGCCTAGAGCGTTATTTATTTTGTGGGCGCCTGTGTGGGCGAGGTCTTCGCGTTTGAGCAGTATGGTGGCGCCACCCAGCTTCCGGCTGAGGCCGGAAGCCTCGTAGAGCGGAGTCGGCCGGCCGGCCCATGTCCGGCAGAGATGGTCGAACTCAGCCCGGAAGGCGGCATCGCACGAAGCCTTGCGATAGGCATTTTCCAGTTCCGTCAGGGGCGCCATCAGAACTTCGGGTACGAACTTACCGCCGTACCGACCGAAGTAGCCACGGCTGTCGGGAAGTCTCATCACTTCGGGTTCACGCTCCTGACCGCATTTATGAAAGCACGGAGCTTGTCGCGGTCCTTTTTGCCCGGGCTTGATTCGACGCCGCTGGAAACGTCCACAGCGGTAGGGTGCACCATAGCGATAGCTTCGGCCACGTTCTCGGGGGTGAGACCGCCGGATAGGATAATTCTCCCGAACTTCTTGGCGCGTACGGCGATGTCCCAGTTGAAAGTTTGGCCCGTGCCGCCAGCGGCGTGAGGCGAGTAGCTATCGAGCAGATAGGCGCAGGTGTGGTACTGTCCGATAATTTGAAGTATACCTTCATTATTCACGCGGAAGGCTTTGATCGCTCTGGTCCCCAGAGCCGTGCAATACTCCGGGCTTTCTGAACCGTGAAGCTGGGCGAAATCGAGGCGACAACGGGCCATCACCTCTTCGACCTCGGCTAAGTCGTGGTTGGCGAACACTCCTACCTTGATCACGCCGGGTGGAACATGGCTCACGATGTTTCGTGCTTGAGCCGGTGTAACCTGTCTTGGGCTCGGGGCAAAGACGAGCCCTATGGCGTCGGCGCCGTATTCGGCAGATGTGACTGCATCTTCCGGATTGGTGATGCCGCAGATTTTTACTTTAACCATGGCCTATCCCGACCGTCTGTCTCTTTGACCATGCTGGGGTTCGGTGTCTTGATGTCCGGGTGTTTGCCGAGGAGTTCGGCTATTTTACCCACCGGGTCCGGGCTCGTTACCAGGGATTCCCCAACCAGGATGGCATCGACGCCGGCCCGTCTGAGTATCTCGACGTCCTTACCTGAATGAATCCCGCTCTCACTGACCACGGTGATACCAGCGGGCACCAGCGGCCGCAGGCTCAGGGTGGTTTCGAGTGTCACGTTGAAAGTGGAAAGGTCACGGTTATTGATGCCGATGAGTTTGACCGGAGCCGATAGGGCTTTCTCTAGGTCGCGTATGTTGTGTACTTCTACCAGGGCCGCCATGTCTAGGTCGGCGGCAAGGTCGAGCAGTTCCTGCAGTCTGGATGAGCCAAGGATGCTGGCAATCAGGAGAACGGCATCGGCCCTGCAGGCTCGGGCTTCGTATACCTGGTATGGGTCGATGATGAAGTCTTTGCACAGCACCGGCAGGTCTACTATCTTTTTTACCAGTGTCAGGTAGGAGAGACCGCCGAAGAAGAACTCCGGCTCGGTGACTACTGAGATTGCCGACGCTCCAGCGGTGGCATAGGCCGTGGCCAGTTCAGCGATGCTGAGCTTGACCGGCAGGATGCCTCGGCTCGGTGAGGCCCTTTTAATTTCCGCAATCAGGCTCAGTTCGTTTTTCAGCAGGGCTGCGGCGAAATCCCTGGTGCGGTTCACGTGTACAAGCTCACGCTTCAGGGTATCCAGCGGCTTGAGCCGTTTTCGTTCGGTGACAGCTTCGGCGGTGCTGGCGATAATCTCGTCCAGAATGTTTCCCGGAGTCATTTCGTATTTGCCGCCAGTCGCTGTGTCAGTGAGATAAGGTCTTTCAGCTTGCTGAGGGCCCGGCCGCTGTCGATGGCTTCGGCGGACATTGCCAGACCGGCGGTCATGGTATCGGCTTTGCCGCTTAACATCATGCCGGCAGCGGCGTTAAGCAGGACAGCGTCCCGCCTCGGACCCGGTTTGCCGTTAAGTATTTCAATGGCGATAGCTGCGTTCTCTTGAGGCGTGCCACCGAGGAGCGCATCCTTCGAGGGAGCGGGTAGCCCGAGTTCTGAGGGGATGATTGTGTATGTTGAGATGCCGCCGTTCAAATAGGCGACTTGGTTGGGGCCGGTTGTCGAAAGCTCGTCGAGTCCGCCGTGGCCGTGGACTACCATGGCACGCTCAACGTCGAGGGATCTAAGTACCTCTGCCAGCGTTACGGTGAGGGCTGCTGAGTAGGTGCCTAGGAGTTGGATGTCGGCGCCGGCAGGGTTGGCCAGGGGACCTAGGATATTGAAGATAGTCCGGATGCCAATCTCTTTGCGTGCGGTAGCGGCGTGTTTCATCGCCGGGTGCAGGCGCTGGGCGAAAAGGAAGCCGATGCCAATTTCGTCGATGCACCGCACGATGTCATCGGGACCGAGGTCAATTCTTACGCCGAGCGCTTCAAGCATATCGGCGCTGCCACATCGGCTGGAGATGGAGCGGTTGCCGTGCTTGGCTACGGCTACGCCGGCTCCGGCCAGCACTATGGCAACGATAGTCGATATGTTGAATGTACCGAAGCCGTCGCCGCCGGTTCCGCAGGTGTCAACCAGCGGCCGCCGCCGGCAGTTAACCCGCAGGGCACTGGAGCGCATTGCCCGGGCACAGCCGACGATTTCAGACACCCCTTCACCCTTCATGCGAAGTGCGGTGGCGAAAGCAGCAATCTGGGCCGGGGTTGCCTCGCCGCGCATGATTTCGCCCATGGCGTTTTCGGCTTCGGCCTCGGTAAGGTCGGTTCTTTCCACCAGCTTGGCGATGGCTTCCTTAATCATTGCGAATGCCTACTGTCCAGTTTCAGCCAGTTCGACTGCCCTCTGAAGAGCCTCAAGTTTGTTCAGTGTCTCGCGATACTCTCGTGCTGGTTCGGAGTCAGCCACGATGCCGGCGCCGGCCTGAAGATATACCCGGTTATCTTTATAAATGATGGTGCGGATGGCGATGCAGGTGTCCATGTTCCCGGTGAAACTGAAATAGCCGATAGCTCCAGCGTAAGGCCCTCGGCGGACCGGTTCGAGTTCGTTGATGATTTCCATAGCCCGGACTTTTGGCGCGCCGCTGACGGTTCCTGCCGGGAAGCAAGCACGTAGCAGGCTGAAGGCATCTTCGCCGTGTTTCAGGTCACCGGTGACAGATGACACAATGTGCATGACATGGGAGTATTTCTCCACGCTCATCAGGACCGGTACGCTTACGGATTTGAAATGGCAGACTCGCCCGAGGTCGTTTCTGCCGAGGTCAACCAGCATGACGTGTTCGGCGCGCTCTTTGGCGTCGGAAAGAAGCTCGGCCTTCAGAGCTTCGTCCTGGGATTCATTGTTGCCCCGGGGCCGTGTGCCGGCAATGGGTCGGGTCTCGGCGTGACGACCATCGAGTTTGACCAGCATTTCCGGAGAAGAACCGATAAGCTGGAAGTCGTTGAAATCCAGGTAGAACATATACGGAGATGGGTTGAGCTGCCGTAGGGTGCGGTATATTGAGAATGGTTCGGCTGTGGTCCGGCGTCGGAGCCGCTGGGACAGGACAATCTGGAAGGCGTCGCCGGCGAGGATGTAGTCTTTGGCAGTCCTGACAGCGGCTTCGAACCTGCCTGGCGTGAAATTGGAGGTAACTTCAAGCGGAAGCGGTGAGACGTTATTAATCGTGTACGATGGCTGTTGTCCGGTGGGCAGGGGCCGATTCAGTGTATTGACCAAGGTATCGATTTTGTGAGTGGCATCCCGGTATGCGGCGGCAGGATCGTCTTTGACCATAGCGCAGGCGACAATCTTCATCTTGTTGACAACATGGTCGAAGATGACCATGGTATCAACGAACATGAAGGCCGAGTCCGGCATGTCGAGTTCGTCTGGTGGGGATGGCGGCAGGTTCTCGATGAAGCGGACCATGTCGTAGGCCAGGTAGCCCACGGCGCCGCCGAAGAAACCAGGCAGGCCGGCGACGGGTTCGGCGTTATAGTGTGAGAGAAGGCGGCTCAGTATCGACAGCGGGTCGGTTTCCTTCCCGTATGTGGGGACTTCGACTGAATCACCACGTACGCTGATCTGATCGTTCCGGGATTTGAAGATGAGGAAGGGATTGGTGCCGATGAACGAGTAGCGGCCCAGCTGCTCGCCGCGTTCGACGCTTTCCAGCAGGAATGCCGGGCTTTTGCCCTTGAGTTTAAGAAAGACCGATACGGGTGTCTCAAGGTCCGCCGGCAGTTCCCGGAAGACCGGCCGTATGCCGGTCTTGCGGCTGGCAGAGAACGTCTCCTTGTCTGGCGTGTATGTCACTATTATCGGCCGCATATAAACCAAAAAACCTCTCACCCAGAAGGGGCGAGAGGTTAAACCTTCGCGGTGCCACCCTTATTCGGTCTGGCGACCATCTCTTTCAGGTACGGCCCCGGTTTCACGGAACGATACCCTGGGCTGTGATAACGCTGCCCCTGCGGCAAAGCCTACAGGAAGATTTCCTCTTCTTTTCGGTTTGCGGCTCCCGAGTCCATTCGGCCCCGGCGCTGATACCGGCTCACACCTGCCCCGGCTCTCTGGATCCCGCTTCAGGACTTACTAGTCTCGTTCAACGCCTTTACGTATTCGATTTTAAATGGGCATTTTACTCTGTGTCTCCTATATTGTCAAGCCCTCCATTGATAGCGTAACATTTTAGTCGGTTGGGGGTAGCCAAAAATAAGGAGACCTCCTAGAATCCTGAAAATACAACACAGAATCGAAGGAGGTCTCATGACCAGCTTAGAGCAGTT
>Ga0272448_1001468_pt1 | contig 31676 bp, 28 predicted proteins | sample YNPCB0191_FD_202220 | JGI IMG/M metagenome (GOLD analysis project Ga0272448, IMG submission 202220) | Hot spring sediment microbial communities from Yellowstone National Park, WY, United States - YNP-CB-019-1 | ecosystem: Environmental > Aquatic > Thermal springs > Hot (42-90C) > Sediment...
GAAGCGTGCTGCGGGCGTCCCACGGCTCAGGTGCGCGGCTACCGGGGCGAAGACGTCCCTGCCGTGAAAGGTTCGGCTTACGGGTTTCAGGAAGTACTTCTCGGCAGTAACGGCTCGCACCTTATGGGGACCCGCGGCGTAGATCATGGAGAGCACGCCGTTGTCGGGCGCCAGGAAGTAATGGCCTTGGGCTTCCGCGAGGATCGGCCGGCGCAGCGTTCCCACTCCGGGATCCACCACTACGATGTGGACGGTGTGCTTTGGGAAATGCCGCCAGGCCTGGGCGATCAGGAAACCGGCTTCGGGAATCTCGAACGGGCTGACCTGATGGCTGATGTCCACCATACGAGCCGAAGGGTTGATTGCTAGGATCACGCCTTTCATCACGCCCGCGAAGTGGTCCGCCAGACCGAAATCCGTGGTCAAAGTAATAATGCCCCGGGGCATAGAAATAGAATAGAAGAAAGGAGTCAGAACGTAGGAGTCGGAAGGGGGCCAGGGCAGTTGGAGATGCCTGAGGGGCAGAGAATCGCCGTTGCGATGAGCGGCGGCGTGGATAGCTCAACGGCCGCAGCTTTGTTGGTGAGGGAGGGTTTGTCGGTCGTCGGCGTCACCATGCAACTGTGGGATCGCCGCCGACTGCCCGGGTTGTCCGGCGGCGACAACGCCTGGCGCTGCTGCACGCCGCAGGACGTTTGCGACGCCCGCCGGGTGGCGGCCTTGCTAGGCATTCCGCACCATGTAGTCAACTTTGAGAGGCGCTTTGAAGCGGAGGTCGTGCGTCCGTTCATCCAGCAGTATCTGGCCGGGCGTACGCCCATACCCTGCGCACTCTGTAACAACCTCATCAAGTTCGATCACCTTCTGGACTTCGTTCAACTGCTCGGCGCCGGCTGTCTGGCCACCGGCCACTACGCGCGCGTCCGCCGCGATCCTGCCACAGGCCGCTGGCTGTTGCTGCGGGCGGCCGACGGGACGCGGGATCAGAGCTACTTCCTGTTCGGCTTGAAGCAGGAGCAACTCGCTCGCATCCGATTCCCGCTGGGCGAGTACAGGAAACCGGAGGTTCGCCGGCTGGCGCAGGAGCTAGGATTGCCGGTGGGCGGCAAGGCCGACAGCCAGGAAATCTGCTTCGTGCCAGGCGGAGACTACGCGGCTTTCATCGAGGCTTACTGCCGCGACCAGGGCATGGAATTGCCGTCCGGCCCCGGCGTCATCGTCTCCAGCGACGGGCGCGTGCTGGGCGGGCATGCCGGCGTGCACCGCTTCACGATCGGTCAGCGCCGCGGCTTGGGAGTCGCCGCCGGCGAGCCGCTTTACGTGTTGGCCACTGAGCCGGCAAGCGGCCGTGTCATTGTCGGACGGCGCCGGGAGCTGCTGCGTGATCGCCTGACGGCTTGTGAGGTGAATTGGATCGCAATCGAGGCGCCCTCAGCGCCTGTGCGCGCGGAGGTCAAGATAAGACACCAGCACCAGGCGGCGCCGGCAACCGTTTATCCGACTGGGGACCCGTCCTGCGTGGACGTGCGCTTTGATCAGCCGCAGCTCGCGGTCACTCCCGGCCAGGCCGCCGTGTTTTACTCCGGCGGGCTGGTGCTGGGCGGAGGTTGGATCCGATAAGTGCGCCGGAGGCCGAGCTGCGCGGCGGCCGGTTAATAGCGAGGCGCTTCCAGCAGAGCGCGGCGCTGGAACATCTGATAAATGTGGTGCGCTTCGTGGTGCGCCATATACTGGAGCTGGAAGCCGACATCATAACGGGGGAATTCCGGGTGTATGCCGGTTCTCTGCCAGCCCGAGGCGTCCAATGTCCCCAGTAACTTGAGAAACCGTTGCCGGTCGTTCGAGAAGCCGGTCAGCAGGTCCGCCATTGGCCGGGCCGCCAAACGTTCAAACTCCGGATCGCCGTCAGGCTCGTAGACCGCAATTTCGGGGTTATCCTCGGCAAGCATGGACTGGATGCGGAGCTCGAAGATCTGCTGCACGCGCCAGATGTGGCACACCAGTTCTTTGAGCGACCACTGGCCCGCTTCCAACCGCTGGGCGAGCTGATTCTCGGGCAACCCGGAGGCCAGCCGGTGGATTTCGCGGGCCTGCTCACGCAGCCTCGCGATCAAACGTTCTGCCTCTTCCGGGCCCATGAGACAATTATCACCGCCCGCGCGCCACGCGGCTACTGCCGGTTGGCGGCTTGGGCGGCCTGCGGGCTCCAGTGGCGATAGCGGACGACCACTGCATAGGCCGCTCCCGGCGGCGCGGGGGTGGCTATGAATCCACTGTGCAGGCACTCCAGCGCCGGCTGGTGGACCAGAGCATCGGACGGCAGCTCCAGTTTCTCGATCGCTGCGCGTACCTCCGTGAGCCTGGAAGCGTAGGCCGGGAACTCGACCATGGTCACCGGTTGCACCTGTTGGCGCCCGTCAGCGTACTTGTGAACGATGGCCGCCTGATGGTAAATCTGCGGGTTGATCGGAAAGTCCAGTCCAGCCAGTGCGTCGAGCAGTCGCTCGAGCAGGCGCGGCTCAACCGTGATGGCGATGGACAGCAGTTCGCCCTCCGCGCCCTTCAAGGTCGGATAAGGCGCTTCGGCAAGGGGCCTTGTCTGCATGTCTCCTCCCTCGCGGAGCCTACCCGGCTCCGCACAGACAACCGGCCCGAAGACGAGTATCCCCCACGCTGAGATTCAGTGTTGGGATGCGGGTTTTTGCTGACCGATTGCCTTTAGCACTTTTTTAACGTGGTTGCAAGTAGCCGGGCTCGTGAAGCGAAGAGCCCTAAATCAATCCACGTCCCTATCAGAATATCACCGGGCCGTGCGCAAAACAACCGGAAATTCATCCCCGCTTTTGCTCGTGTTAGGATGAAGCCGATGCGCGTAGCGGTGCTTGGACTCGGCTTCATGGGCAGCACGCACCTGAGGGCGCTAGGGCGCATTTCGGGCGTGGAGCTGCTGGCGGTGATGGACCAGGACGAACAGCGGCTTTCGGGCGATCTCAGCGCGATTCAAGGCAACATCGGGGGACCCGGGCAGCGCCTCGATTTCTCGGGTGTGCGGCGGTATCGCACGATAGACGAAGTCGCCGCCGATCAGGACGTAGAGGCCGTGGACATCTGCCTGCCCACGCATTTGCATGCCCCGGCGGCGCTGGCGGCGCTTGGCGCCGGAAAGCACGTGCTGGTGGAGAAGCCCATGGCTTTGGACGGCGCGGCTTGTGATGAAATGATCGCCGAAGCGCGAAGGCGCGGGCGAGTGTTGATGGTCGCCCAGGTCGTGCGCTTTATCCCCAGCTACTGCGTGATGGCCGAACGGGTCCGCAGCGGAGAACTGGGAGCAGTGCGCTCGGCGATTTTCCGCCGCCGCTGCGCTGCGCCGACTTGGGGACCGTGGGAATTCGACGCTGCGAAAAGCGGCGGCGGCGTCTTCGACCTGCTCATTCACGACGCAGACATGTGCCTGCATCTGTTCGGTGCGCCGCGGGCGGTCTCGGCTACCGGCCACGAGGACATGCCGCACGGCATTGACGTCATCCTGGCGCAGTTGGAGTATCCGAACATCGGCTTTGTCGCGGTTAGCGGAGGATGGCACCACGTGGGCGGTTATCCGTTTTCGATGGAATACACGCTGGTGGCCGACGGCGGAACGGTAGAGTACAGCTCGGCGGGCAGGCCGGCCACGCTGTACCGCGACGACGGCGCCGTCGAGGTGCTGGCGGAGGACGGCGGCGATTGGTACCAGGCCGAGATCGAGTACTTCCTGGACTGCTGCCGGCGCGGCGCATGGCCGGAGCGTTGCCCCCCGGAGGAATCCGCGGCCGCAGTGCGTCTGATGCGGCTGATAATCGCATCAAGGGCCGCCGGCGGCGAGCGGCTGGCGTTCAGCGGATAAGGCCGGCGGGCGGCTGGGGAGTTGCGGTCGGCGGCTGCGGCGCGGCAGCGGTCTGGGTTTGCCCCGGTGCGGCCGCCAGGATGACCAGCAGGAGCGCGCCGGCGGATCGGGTGAAAGCTCTGTCAGGGCTGAGGAAAGTGTAGGGCATCGTAGCACGAAAATAGGAATCGTAACACGATGCCCCGAAGCTTGCAACCTCTCGGACGCAGCAGACCTTAATTGCACTCCGCCACCAGCGGGCCGGCCAGCTCCTTGAGGAAAAACAGGCGGCCCGGCAGCGTGGGCATCCAGCTTGACGGCACCCAGCGGTCGGGGCCGTAACGCAAGGTTACCCAGAGACTCAAGCCCTGCCACTGCATGCCGCGGCCCAGTGCGCCGTCGGCGCCCCCAATGATGCGATCGGCCTGAAGGAACAGACCCGGGCCGATCGTGTTGGCGCGCGCCGGCACCAGCGTGGTCCGGCTCTTGAAACTCGTGATGGCGTTCTGCTCGATCGTCAGCGGATGCAGCTTCGCCCCCAGCCTGTAAGCCTGCCGCTTCCATTCCTCATCGCTTGAGAACTCAGCGGCGAAGTGCGGTTCCCAGAAAGCGATGTGAAAGACGCGCCCGATGCCGAAGATAACGATCAACTCCGCGCCCGCCGCCTTGAGCGATGCGATGCGCTGCGGGTAAGTCGGCAATACATCGCGCGTGGCGAAGTGCCGCTGGCTTTCTGGGACCGTGAGCGCGCCGAGGGGGCCGTAGAACGCATTCTGCATGGCGTAACGGAAGGCACCGGGGTTGTCGGGGGGAAGCGTGTTGCCCTCGGCGTCGCTCCACTCATCCATGTTGAAACCGTAGACGTGATCGCAGGGAATGTGCCACTCCTTCAAGAAGTAGACCGCCCAGCGATACATGCCCATCGGGCCCACCGGCAGAATCAGAGCCAGCTTCCGGCCCGCCTCGCGCGCCTGCCGGATGCGGAAGGCGATCTCGTGACCCAGCATGGTGTCGAAGTCCGTCAGTGTCTCGCAAGGAATCGGTTCGAACTCGGGATGCCACCACGGCTGGCGCTCGAGAACGGCCTGCGGGGGATGACTGCAACAAGCTTCGATCTTGTCCAGATCCCAACCTGCCGGGAAAAAACTCTCCAGCAGGGAACCCTTGAGAGTGCTGCGCAAGTCAATCATCATGGTTCGACCTCCACAATCTTTCCGGTTCGCGCTGATTCGTAACAGGCCTCCAGCAGCCGCTGGTTTCTGAGGCCGTCTTCGCCGGTCACCGGCGCCTCACGGCCCTCGATGAGCGCACGGCTGAACTGCTCGATCTCCGCCCGGTACGTGTTCACGGGCTCCGGCGCAATCCCCAGGCCGCCTTCGCCCGGGCGCTGCTGCTGCGCATCGTAGCCCGCTTGCCCGCCGCGCAACCGCGCGACCATGACGCCTCGGCTGCCCTGGCCGATGGTGCCCCGCGCCAGGACGGCGCCTTCTGAGCCATAAAGCTCGAGCACGTTGTCGCTGGCCTCGTCAGGGACGGAGAAGAAGGCGTCCACCGTCCCGAGAGCGCCGTTGGCAAACTCCAGCAGCACCGCCGCTCCGTCCTCCACCGAATAGCGATGCACGGCCTGAGCGGTCAAACAAGCCAGCCGGCGCACCGGACCGAAGAACATTTCCAGCAGGTCCAGGCAATGCCCGCCCATGTCCATCAGGGAACCGCCGCCGCCCAGCGCGCGCTCCTGCCGCCAGGCGCCTTCGATCGGCGGGTACCAGCAGGAGAGCTGGGCGCGCGCGTAGACAGGCTTGCCCAGCCGGCCTTCGCGGATCAGCTTCAATGCTGCCTGGTGCTGGGCGTGAAAGCGCATCATGAAGGCTGTGCCCAGCACAACGCCGGCCCGGCGGCACGCCCTTACCATCTCCTCGGCTTCGGCCACTGTCAGCCCCAGCGGCTTCTCGCAGAGCACGTGTTTGCCGGCGCGCGCACAGGCCAGCACCTGCTCGCGATGCGCGTGCACCGGCGTGGCCACGTAGACCGCCTCGACGCCGGCGGCGAGCAGTTCTTCGATGCCGGCCGCCGCCCGGGCGCCGAAGCGCTCCGCCACCTGGCGGTTGAGATCTTGATTTAGGTCGTAGACCGCCGACAGACGGGCATTCGCGGTCGGAACAATTCCTTCGGGAATTGTTCTTCTCAAGGCGATGCCGCCAGAGCCGATCACGCCCCAGGACACCGTTCGCTCAGGCGACATCGGTCCCTCCCACCATCACCTTGCGTGCGGCGTAGGCGTCAATCACCTTGACCAGAGCCCGCGCGATCTGATGCATGTCCTCCTCGGTGAAGGTCGGGTAGGCGAAGCAAGTGAAGGTGTGCGTTTCGTGCCAGAGGGCGTTGGGCACCTGCACCTTGCTGTAATCCACGCTCTCCCGATCGGCGTACTCCTTCGAGCGGAAGGGGAACTTCGAGCGCCCGAAAGCGTTGTGCTCCTGGAAGGCGCGCTCGGTGTGGCACTGCGGCCAGAAGACCTTCCAGCAGGGCGCTCCCTCGGCCACCGCCGCGTCTACGAACTGTTTAATGGTGCAGTTCATCTTCTCGATGTCCAGGGAAAAAGCCAGCACGTACCAGCCGTTTTGTCGTTCAGGCGTATCCACCGGGAAGAACCTTACATACTCAGGCCGCTCGCGCAACGCGTTGATCAGGATGTAGGCGTTCCGGCGCCGCGTGGGCAGGTTCCAGCAGTCCATTCGCTCCAACTCGGCCAGACCGATGGCGCCCTGCATCTCGGTCATGCGGTAGTTCCAGCCCACCATGTTGTGGATGTAAGGCAGCTTCTGCTCCAGCTCCAGCAGATTGAGGCGCTCCTTGACGTCGTAGCCGTGATCGCGGAAGCTGCGGGCCTGCCAGGCCAGCTCCTCATCGTCGGTCGTCACCATGCCCCCCTCGCCGCCCGTGGTGAAGGTCTTGTTCTGGCAGAAGCTGCAAGCGGCCACGTGGCCCAGAGTGCCGGTCTTCTTGCCCTTGTAAGCGCCGCCGAAGGCCTCCGCGTTGTCCTCGATCACCCAGAGGCGGTATTTGCGGGCGAACTCCGATATCCGGTCCATGTCGCAGACATTGCCATACAGGTGCACGGGGATGATGGCGCGCGTGCGCTCGTTCACCAGACGCTCGGCGGACTCCACGCTGATGCAGTGGTCCTCCAGGTTGACGTCGGCAAAGCGCGGGACGGCGCCGGCTTGCACCACCGCGAAGCTGGTGGCGATGAAAGTGTAGCTGGGTACGATCACCTCATCGCCGGGGCCGATGCCCAGCGCGCTCAGGGCGACGTGCAAGGCTGCGGTGCCGCTGGAAACCGCGATGGCGTAACGGCTGCCCTGCCAGGCGGCGAATCTGCGCTCGAACTCCATTGTCTTGGGCCCGGTCCAGTAATTGACCTTGCCCGAGCGCAAGACTTCCACCACCCCTTGAATGGCCTTTTCATCAAACTGCGGCCACATGACCAGCTTGTTGGTGACCGCCTTGGGACCGCCTTCGATCGCCAGTCTCTGCATTCAGTCCACCTCCTCAACCACGCTCCCGGGCCGCCCGGCTCGCACCAGCGGCCCCGTTTCCTTGTAGCATACTTGGGGTGAGGTCATCATGACGGACTCTGAATTCACCCGCCGCAACCTACTGAGACTTTCGCCTGCGCTGGCCGCGCCGGCGATCCTGAAATCGCAGCCCTCCGCAGAGCTGATTCGCGTGGCGTTCGTGGGCGTGGGCAACCGCGGCACGTACCTGCTGCGCAACATGCTCAAAGTGCCGGGCGTCGAGATAGTGGCCGCCTGTGACATCGTCGAGGAGCGGGCGGCGCAAGCCGCCAGACTGGTGGCCGAAGCCGGCGGCTCGGCGCGCGTCTGGACCGACTTCCGCAAAATGCTGGATGAGCAGAAGGGCATTGACGCGGTAGTGCTGGCCACGCCCGATTACACCCACAAGGACCTGGACATAGCCATTCTGGAAGTGGGCAAACACTTGTACGCCGAGAAGCCGCTGGCCTTGACCGCGGAGGACTGCCGAATGGTGGTCCGTGCGGCCGAGCAAGCCAAGGGCATATTTCAGGTCGGCTTCCAGTTGCGCCACGATCCACGCCGCAACGCGGCCATGAAGTTCATCCACAGCGGCGGCATCGGCAAGGTCCTCATGTGCCACGGCATCCGGCACGGCGGCGACTTGCCGCGCGGCATCCCCTGGTACTTCGATAAGACCAAGTGCGGCGACATAATGATTGACCAGGGCATCCACATTCTGGACTTGTTTACCTGGGCCATCGGCTCGCACCCGCTGCGCGCCATGGCTTCCGGCGGCACGAACCTGTTCATCAATGAACCGCCGGGTCGCACAGTGATGGATAACTACAGCCTGATTTTCGAGTATCCCGGCGAGGTGCGAGTGAACTTCAGCCACCATTATTTCGACCCGCCGGGGTTCACGGGCATCCGAGAGCTGGTCTTTGGCAGTGAGGGTGCGGTGGATCTTCCGGGCGGCGCCTGGCAGCCCAGGACCAAGAAGGGCCTCCTAAAGCTGGATGTTCCGGACGCGGACAAAGGCGCCGACTACATGTCGCTGGCCGCGTTCATTGAGAATATCCGCAACGGAAACCGAAGACCGCTCAACGACGCTCAATCCGCCTTGCGCTCCACGCTTCAGGTGATTATGGGCACCAGGGCGATCTCCGAGCGCCGGATAGTGACTTGGGATGAGGTGGCGGGCGCGGCTTAGGAAATCTCCGGGGGCACGTTGCCGTAGCTCCACGGCGCCTTAAACGGCGGGGCTTTGGGAGGTTCCGGCACGGCGCCGGGCGTCAATTGCCCGGCCAGCTCCAGGGCGGCCTGCACCATCTGCCGGCCGGCGGTGATCTCGAGGTTGCTGTAGCTGGTCAGTCGCGTCTCGTAGCCGCCGCCGTGCGGGCCGAAGGCCTCCTCGGTCGGCACGTAGCCCACGCAGCCGTTGGCCAGCTCCACCGGGAAAGTGAAGGGGAAGCGGCTTCCGGCTTTGATGTCGAGGCCTAGCTGGCAGAAGAATTCCGCGGGATTGCTGAGCAGGATTGCCGGGCCGAGCTGGATGGCCTGCACTTCGACTTCGGCTTCGGGCGAGACTTTCAGCAGAGCATCCAGCAACACGGTCTCTTTGGCGAACGTCCACTCGGTTTCGCCCACCTGCTTGGGGTCTTGTCGGACCAGCTCGTAGGCCCGCTTCACTTTTTCCCGGCTCGGCTGCCGGCGCCGAATCTTCCAGATCTTCTGCCTGAAATCCACCGGCGCGAGCGAGCCGGCGTGCGCGCTGAGCAGTACCTTCACCGCCTCGGCGCCCACGCGCCCGCCCACAAGCCGGGCCCATTTCTCGCCGGACGGCCTGGCATGCGGGCTGAGGTTATCCACCTGGGTCACATCTCCGCAGGCGCCCTGGAGGAACACAACGACGACCTCGGGGCCCATGACGCCGCGGATGGTCTGCTCGAGGTAGTAGATCCAGTTTGCCGAAATGCCTCCGGGGTTGGTGGTGGCGTGGCAGGCGTAGTTGACTATGCAGCCCGCCAGACGATCATGCTCGTCAAAAACCCCGATGACGCCGACCTGCGGATCAATCGGACCGGCGTAGCCGATGATGTCCGGATTGCCCTGTCCGGGATGGCTCCAACTGAGGCCGTTCTTCATGCGCAGGCGGCGGTTGAAGGCCACACGGTCCTCGAATCCGTAGCCCACCGAGGCGCGCGCCGGCGCGCGGCAGGCGTGCGCCTGGCAGACGGCGGCGACGATTTCGCGCGTGACGCGCTCGACGTAGTCCGGGTTGTCGCAGGTGGACTGCTCATAGGCCAGCTTTTGCACCAGCGGCGGAGCGTGATCGAAATCGCCGGGGCGGATCATCCCGATCGGACCTGATGAATGCGAATGCGAGGCGCCGATGAGGATCGCTTCGGCCGGGATACCGCAGCGCGCGGCGATTGCGGCTCTGGCCCGCTGGACTACGTAGCGCGGCGCGGCCAGCGCGTCAAGGCCGACTAAGGCCACCGTCCGCTGTGCGTCGTCGAAGACCGCGGCGCGAACCTTGCAAGGGTCGTGGAAGGACTTGTGGTAGGACTTGCCGTAGCCGCCCGGCTGCTCCATGCCGATTTCGGGGCTTATGTCGCGTTCCGCGAATCCGGCCCGAAAGGCCGGGCCCTCGGCCTCGGCATGCCGGGCGCTCCCGCCAACACCGGCCAGTGTCGCGCCGGAAAGAAGGAAGTGACGGCGGTTCATGCACACACCTTAGCACGGCGCCGCCGGGCTAGTGCGCGTCGCTTGGAACGGCCGCCGGGGTCAGCGTGCGAGCCTGCCGCCGCAGCTCGCCAAAGCGCATGCCGGTTACCGTGATGGCTACCGCACCCGCCAGCAGCAAGGGCGCAGTCACCACAATCCAGGCCAGCGTGGAAAAACCCGCCGCGGTGGTCTCACCCACGCCGAACAGGGTCAAGGCTTGTTTGGTCATCAACTGTAGCACGCCGACATTGCCGGGACCCTGGGGCAGGGCAGTCCCCAGCCGCTGCATCAGCACGACGATCAGCGCCGCCCAGATCGAGAGATCCAGCCCGTAAGCTTTCAGTAGCAGGTAGATGGGAGCTGCCTGTAGCAACAGGTACGGCAGGCTGGCGAGGAAAGCAAGGTAGAACCCCCGTGAGCGCGCCATCAGCCGCACATCCGCCAGCAAGACTCCCACCCAGCCGGAGACGGCATAACTCTGGCGGCGCAGGCTCACCAGTATCAAGGCGGCCGCGACCGCCGCCAGCAGCAACATCAGTATGCGCGCCAGCCCAACGGCATGCCCGGGCAGCTTCAAGAAGAACGTCGCCACGAAAGTGGCGGCGATGAGCCAGATTCCGTCGAAGAAGCGCTCGATGAGAACTGAAGACAGCAGCACCGAGAACGGCGCGCGACTCCAGCGGGCTTGCAGATAGGCCCGCAGCACTTCGCCCGGCCGCATAGGCAAAACCTCGTTCACAAACAAACCCACGTAAATGGCGCGGATCGAGCGCCACAACGGGACGCGGGCGATGGGCTCCAGCAGCAGGTTCCAGCGCCAGGATTGCCAGACGTAGACCAGCAGATCGGCCAGCGCCGCCGGCGGAACCAACACCCAGGAGGTGGATGCCAGATCTTTGAGCAGCGTCTTCAGGTCCACATCGTGGTAAGTCCAGATGAGCGCGGCGGCTGAGATAAGGCAGCCCACGACGGGGATCAGCCAGGGTGGCACTCTGCCAAACAGCTTCCGGGACCCGAAAAACATGAGGCGGTTACTTCCATGATAAGACGGCCGCCTGCCCCTCCGCCTCTTCACGGAGGCTAAAGCCATGCGGCCTGCGGGCGGCGTCCGGCTTCACCATTTTACGCCCCGGCTCTTCAGCTCGAGCTCGAGCTGCTCGGCGGATTCGAACCGCACCGCGTCTATGCCGTGTCGCTTCGCCGCCTCCACGTACTCCGGGACATCGTCGGTGTAGAAACACTCCTCCGGCCGGCAGCCGGCACGGCGCAGGGCTTCCTGGTAGATGCGATCCGCGGGCTTGAGCGCTCTCACTTCGTAGGACAGCACCTGGTCGTGAAAATGCCGCATCAAGGGGTAGTTGGCCCGGATCATCCGGTAGTGAATGGCGTTGGTGTTAGACAGCAGCAGCAGGCGATAGCGGCGCGCCAGGCCTTTCACCAGGCTCTCCGGGATCAGCGTCTCCGGCAAGAAAATGCTGCTCCACAACTCGCAGAACTGCTCGTACGACACTGCCAGATCCAGCAATTGCGAGACGTCGCGGACAAACTGCTCCGGGGGTATGCGTCCCTCCTCGAAGGGACGCACCAAATCCGCCGCCGCGATACGGGCCCGGATTTCCTCCGGCGGATGCGGGCAATGCGGCGCCAAAGCGGCGTAGCCCCGCTTCAAGTCGAAAGGTACGATAACCTGGCCCAGGTCGAAAAAGATAGTTCGAATCATCTCTTGTTGCATTCCGTCCGGGCGTCCCTCTACTCGACGGCCTCAGGGACGCGGCTGTTCACCACGGCATGCACCGGTTGCTTGCGGCCCCACCAGCGCCTAACGCCTGCGCCCAGATCATCCAGATAAGTGTAGACTACCGGGACGACGATCAACGTCAGCAAGGTCGAAGTTATCAGGCCGCCGATGACCGCCCGGGCCATGGGAGCGCGGAATTCCGCGCCTGCGCCTAGCTCGAAGGCCAACGGCAGCATGCCGAAAATCATGGCCAAAGTGGTCATCAGGATTGGGCGCAAGCGCACGCGCGAGGCTATGATTACTGCCTCGCGCTGGCTCACTCCCGCCCGCCGCTGCACGTTGGCGAAATCCACCACCAGGATGGCGTTCTTGGTCACCAGGCCCATCAGCAGGATCAGGCCGATCATAGACATGATGTTCAATGTGTCACCCACCAGATATAGCATCCCAGCCACGCCGAACAGCGACAGCGGCAGCGAAAGCATGATAGCCAGCGGCTGTAGAAAGCTGCGGAACTGCGAGGCCAGAATGGCGTAAATCAACACCACCGCCAACAGCAGCGACTGGCCCACATAGCCGAAAGTCTCGACCAGGTTCTCCCACTCGCCGGTGAATCGGAAGCTGTAGCCGGAAGGTCGCGGTATGCGTTCCATTCGCGCTTCCAGGTCGGCCACTACGTCGCCCAGCGAGCGGCCCTCGGTGTTGGCGGTCAGCCGGATCTCGCGCATAAGATCGAACCGGCGAATCTTGGATGGCGCCACGCCGGTGTCCAGGGAGGCGACCTGGGAAAGAGGTATAAGCGCTTGGCCCCCGCGGCCGGGAAGATCCAGACCCAACAGGTCGCCCGCGCGCGTGCGCCAGTTGGGATCCACCCGCAGGCGCACGTCGTAGCTGTCCCCGTCGGCATCCTCGAACTGTGAGACCACTTCCCCGTTGACCAAGCCGCGCACCGTAGCGGCCACCGTGCCCAGATCCAGACCCAAATCCCCCGCCGCGCGCCGGTCAACTCGCACGCGCACTTCCGGGCGCGGCTTTTCCTGACTGCTGTCAATGTCCGCCAGCCCCGGCGTCCGGCGCATCTCATCCATCAACCGCCGGCTGATCTCGGCCATACGGTTCAGGTCCGCCCCGCGCACGCTGAGTTGCACCGGCTTGGCGTATTCGGGATGCTCGTCGGCGTTGCTTACCGCGGTAGTGACGCCCGGGAACCGCGTCAGTTGACGCCGCACTTCGGCCTTCACTTGCGTGAAATGCGGGCGCAGGCTGCGGTCCTTGAGCCGGATGAAGATGATGCCCTCGTTCAGAGGTTGGCCGCTCGAACCGCCGATGGTGGTGTAGGTGTACTCGACCGCCGGGTTGCGCCGGATCTCCGCGCTCACCTGGCGGGCGATTTCGATCGCCCGCTCCAGGCTCACTTCGGGCGGGGCTTTGTATAGCACCTGGAACTGGCCGGGATCAGCATCCGGCATGAAGGCCGAGCCGAGGCGGCTGAACAAAACCAGGCTGGCCGCAACCGAAGCCAGTCCGATCATTACCACCGCCCAGCGCCATCTCAACGCCCAGGCGAGCGCCGCCGCCACCACGTCCCGCAGCGCCTCCACCAGGCGGTTTAGCTTCTCCAGCCAGCGCCCCAGCCCGCGCCGCGGCACTCTGGGATCGGCGGCCGGATCGTACCAGCGCGAGGACAGCATCGGGTCGAGCGTGAAGCTCACGTAAAGGGAAACCAGAACCGCGAAGCCTACCGTGATGCCGAACTGGAAGAAGAACCGGCCGATGATTCCTCCCATGAAGGCCACCGGCACGAACACCGCGATGATGGTGAAGGTAGTGGCCATCACCGCCAGGCCGATCTCGCTGGTGGCTTCCCGCGCCGCAGTGTAGTGGTCCGCTCCCTCGTGCATGTGGCGCACGATGTTCTCACGCACTACGATGGCGTCGTCAATCAGCAGCCCGATGGCCAGCGACAGGCCCATCAGTGTGAGCATGTTGAGCGTGAAACCCAGGGCCTTCATCACGATGAAGGCGCTGATGACCGAAACCGGCAGCGCCAGCCCGGTGATCACCGTGCTGCGCCAACTGTTCAGGAACAGGAAGACGATGAACACGGTGAGTATTGCGCCCACCACCAGCGTCACCTGGACGTCCTGAACCGACTCGCGTATGAATATCGAGCGGTCCACAACCTCGCGCAGCCGGATGTTGGGCGGTAACTCGCGGTTGAGCCGCTCTACCTCCCGCTTGATGCCGTCGGCAACCTCTACGGTGTTGGCGCCGGATTGTTTGACGATGTCGAAAGCCAGCCCGTCGCGCTCGTTGATGAGCGCGGCGCTGCGGCGTTCCTCGATGCCGTCCACGATCCGCGCGATCTCCGGCAAGTACACCGGCCGTCCCTGCGGCATGGCCACGATCAAGCGGCGAAACTCCTCTGTGGAGCGGAACTTGCCGGCCACGCGAACCAGCGGCTCCTGGCGTCCTTGTGCCAACTTGCCCGCGGGCAGCTCCAGGTTCTCCCGGCGCAAGGCTGCGGCCACTTGCGCGTAGGTGAGACCCAGGGCGCGCAACCGGTCCCGATCCACCAGAATCTGAATCTCGCGCCGCGCCAGCCCGACCAGCCGCACCTCGCCCACCCCGGGGACCGTCTCCAGGCGCTTCTTGATCACTTTCTCAGCCAGGGAAGAGAGGGTCTTGACGTCGGCCGTGGGGCTCTCTACCGCCACGGAAATCACCGGCATGGCGTTCAGGTCGTAGCGCTGGATGATCGGCTCCTCCATGCCCTCGGGAAAGTCTGCGCGGATGGCGTTGATCTTGGCCTGGGCGTCCTGCTGCGCCGTGAAGATGTTGACCCCCAGGTTGAACTCCACCATGATCGAAGAGAATCCTTCGGTGGTTATTGACTGTACGTGACGCACCCCGGAAATCGTGTTTATGGTCTCCTCGATACGCTTGGTCACCTCGCGCTCGACGGTGGCCGGTGAAGCGCCCGGGTAGGTCGTCTGGATGGTCAGCACCGGGATCTCGACGTCCGGGAACAGGTCTACGCTCAATTCACGATACGAGTACACACCCAGCGTCACCAGCGTCACGGCCAGCATGGTGGCCAGCACGGGCTGCTTTATGGAGAGGTCACTGAGGAACATCGCTCACCTGCCGCCGGCCGGCTCCACGCGTACGCCCTCGGCCAGCTCCACGCTCTGCTCGACGATCAGCAGGTCGCCCTCCTTGAGGCCGGAGACGATTTCCAGTTCCGAATCCCGCTCGCGCCCGACACGCACCGCGCGGCGTACGGCGCGCCCGCCTTCTACCAGCAGCACGTAAGCTTCGCCTGCGCCGGCGTCCTGCCGATAGACCGCCGAAGCCGGGACCACGATGGCCCGCGACTCTGCCTGGCTCAGAATTTCACCGGTGGCGAACATGCCCGCCTTCAGACGCCCGCTGGAGTTGTCCACCGCGATGCGCACTCGCGCCGACCGGGTTGCCGGATCCACCGCCGGACTGACATCCGCGACGCGGCCGGCGAATGTCACCCCCGGGAAGCTGTTGACGTTGAAAATCACTTTCCGGCCCGTGCGCAGGGCGGCCAGCTCTACCGCGGGCACGGAGCTTTCCAGTTCCAGCCGCCGGTTGTCAACTAACCGGAAAACCGGCGTGGGCGGCTCCACATAGGCTCCGGGATTGACGAACTTGCGCTCGATTTCGCCCGCTACCGGCGCGCGCACCACGGTGTCGCGCAGATGCTTCTTGGCGACCTCCAGCGCCGCCTGCGCCTGTGCGAGCTGCGCCTCGGCCAGCGCCGTTTGCGCGCGTGCATCCTGTTCGGCCACCTGAGCGGCCTTCAGATCCTTGTCCGTGATGCCGCCCGAACGGACCAGGTTTTGAGCGCGGTCCAACTCGCGCCGGCTGTGCGCCTCCAGCACACGCGCGCGCTCCAGGGCGGCTTCCGCCACGCGCACCGCAGCTTCGGCCTGCCGCACGGCGAGCTGGTAGTTAGCGTCTTCAACCCACAACACCGGTTCGCCGGCCTCCACCCGGTCGCCTTCCTCTTTCGGAAACTTGACGACCTTGCCGGTAGTCTGGGCCTTGACCTCCACGCTGCTCTTTGAAACCAAGGTGCCCGTTATGGCCACGGCGGCGGCGAATGGCCGGGCCTCGACCCGAATGACCGCGGCCCGTACGGCGGCCGGCTCGACCTGCGTCGCCTTCGTCTGCTCGGCCTGCTGTCTGCCGCACCCGGCAACCCACGCGGCCGCCAGCAGCACCGCTCCGCCCGCCAGCGTTGCGAGTGCTGACTTCTGACTCCTGGCCTCTGTCTTCACTCCCACGGCGTCCTCCCCAACGCCCAACGCAGATTCGCGCGGGCGACCGAATAATCGTAGAGACCCTTTAGCAGGTTCGTGCGGGCCAGCGCCAGTGCCGTCTGGGCATCCATCACGTCCAGCGTGGTCGCGGCGCCATGCCGGTAGTTGTTCTCGATCATTTCCAAAACCCTTTCGGCCTCACGGACGTTGGCCCGGGCCGCCGCGATGGTCTGGCGCGCCGCGCGCAGTTCATCCAGGCTCTGCCGGAGCGCAAGCCTAACTTGCTGCTCAGCCTTTTCGCGCTCCAGGCGGGCGGCGCGCTGGGCCGCGGTCGCCTGCCATACCAGGCCGCTGCGGCGGAAACCATCAAATACCGGGAGCGTGAAGTTTACCGAGACCGACCAGCGCGCGTACTTGCCGTTGGCCAGATTCTCCAGGAACCGGGAGGAAATACCGTAGGCCGCGTCCAGGTCCGCCCGCATGCGGCTTTCCGCCCGCGCCAGATCAAGCTGCACGCCCGCGCTGCGCTCTGCGATGCGCAGGCGATGCAAGTCCGGGCGGCGCCTGATGGCGTCCTGCGCCAGCTCTTCCAGATTCTCTTCCTCCCAAGGTTGCTCGAGCAGCTCTCCGGCCGCGCGCGTCGGAAAGTCAATCGGACGGACCAGGTAGAAATTCAGCAGCGCCCGCGCTTGCCGCACTGCGTTCTCGGCGCGCACCAAGTCCGGCTGCACGTTTGCCACCGCAACCTCCGAGCGCAACACATCCACCTCGGTGGCCACACCGAGCGCAAAGCGAGTGCGCGCCATCTCGGCGTGACGCCGCTTCTGCTGAAGCGTCTGCTCAACCAGCACGCGGTAGCGCTCCGCCCAGAGCAGCCCGTAGAACGCCCTGACGACTTCCAGCGCGAGGTCGTGCTCGGCCCGATCTACTTCGATCTGTGATCCCTCGGCCTCCACCGCCGCCAGCTTCAGCGCGGTTCCCACTTTGCCGGCGGTGTATAAAGGCTGGCGCACGCGCACGTGGTAGTCGAACAGGTTGACGCCCTCCGGCACCAATGCGTCCCGCAGTTCCTTGGGGAACTTGTCCAAGCCGGAGGCGTTCAGTAAGCTGGGATCTCGCAATCGCAGGCCATTGGCGTTGATAGTTACGTCCGGCAGGGCTTGTGCGCGGACCTCGCGGACCTTGCCCCTGAGCGCGTCCGCAGCCGCGCGCGCCTTGCCGACGTCCGGATGTCTGTCCAGCGCCATCCGGACGGCCTGCTCAAGCGTGACCGCTTCATCGGCTTCCGGCGGCTGGTCGGCCGCGGCCTGAAGCGCCGCCGCCAGTGCCGTCGCCAATATGACCCTGGTCATTGCTGTCTCCTCAAGCTTGTCTGGTCATTTCCCGCAGTCTTTCCAATACCTTGCGCCGCAGCTCCGGCTCAAGCTCGGCCAGGCCGAACAGGTCGGCCAGCCACAAGCCCTCGGCCGCCAGCCGGACAATGGCGCCTGTCACCAAGTCCAAGCCGTCTTCCCGGACCCACTCCTGCCACTTACGGAATTCCTGCTGGACCGGCTCCAACAGAGCGGGGTTTGTGCTCACCGCCGCCAGCAGCGCCGCGCTGACCTGGAGCGATCGCCGATACTCTTCGTCCGGCTCGGGGAAGGAAGCATTCAGGTAGGCGCGCAAACGGCGGCCGGTCGGATGGGGATCCTGCTGATAGAACCGGTTCATGCGGCTCTCGTAGACGCTTATTAGCCGCTGAATCATGCCGCGGATGAGGTGGTCTTTGGTGGGGAAGTTATACAGCACGCCGCCCTTGCTGAGGCCGGCCTCTACGGCCACGGCTTCAAGGGTCAGGTGTGCGACGCCGTCCCGCAGGACGATGCGTTCGGCAGCCTGGATGATGCGATCTTTGGAGTTCACGGGCTGAGCCCTTAGTATACCGTCCGGACGGTATAGCAAACAAGGCACGCTTCAGCCCACTTAAACTTGCCTGGGATCCAATGAGGCCCTCAGCGCAACTGCTTGTTTTGCAGCTCGCTGATCATGCGCTCAAACTTTTGGCGCTGTTCGGGATTCAGCACCCGCAGGATGCGATCCTTGCCCGTCGCACGCACTTCGTCCAGTTGGGCTTGCAAGGTGTGGTAGTACATGAAGAAGTCGTCCAGGATGCCTTCCAACTGGGCCGTCTGCTCCGGCGTGAGCTTGAGTTCGCGCTTGAAGCGCTCCAGCGTGACCTCTTTGCCGCCTTCCCTCCAGGACAGGGGTCTCGGGTTGTGCCACCGATGGCTGACCAGGCTCATCGCCAGCACGCCCGCAGCCGCGCCGCACAGGAAAACCAGCAACAGCGTGCAAATGATCCTGGGATTCCTCCAAGACGGCCCGCAGGCATGGTTCATCGGAGATTACTCACGGTAGGTGGCCAGGGTGACCAGAACTGTGTCGCGGTCTTTCTGCGGGTCCATGCCCAGGTCAGGCGGGTGCTCTTCAGCGGCGATCACTGATACCGGCTGCACCGAAGCAGGCAGCTCCGGGCCGGCTTCACTCATCGCCAGGAATCCTCCCAGGACCAGCAACGCCGCCAACGAGCCGAAGGCGAGCCGCCAGCCGAAACCCGGGTCCGAAAGGGCGTTCCACACGGAAGCGTTGCGGCGGGCTTCAATCCGCCGCGCCACGCGAGCGTAGAAACCCGGCGCCGGTCCCAAAAGCTCAGGTGCGCGCAGCACCCTCAGCAGCAGCGCCTGCTCGCGGAATTCCTCAACCTGTCGGCGGCAGTCCGCACAGCCCGCCAAGTGATCCTCTATCTCGCTATGACCAACGGTTGGAGCGCCCCGAAGCAATTCTTCCAAGCGCTCCCATATGAGCCGGTGCATGGATTCTTCCCTCGCAGTCCGTCAACAACCCTGTCGCCTGCGGAGCGGTTCCCGGCGGCCTGACGCGGTGACCACGCGCTCGGCTCGCCTTTGTGCTCTCCGCAGGCGGTGCGGATCTGACGTCCGCTTTCAGGGCCTGGTAGCTCGCAAGTCATATCAGTTCGGCTGAAGGCTCGGCGCCGCCCGCGACAGACGCTGAGCGGCCTTTAAAAGCTTCTGCCGGGCCCGGAACAACTTGACCTTGATGGTGTTCTCGTTGATCCCGGTCATCTCGGCCAGCTCCTCCACCGAGTGACCCTCTACCTCCTTGAGCAAAAGCAGGTTACGCTCTTCGGCAGGCAGCCGGGCGAGCAACTTCAGGGCCAGGTCACGCTGTGCCAATGCGGTGTCAACCGGCGGTCGCTGGTCGCGGGCGACCTCTGATCCCTCCACCCGAAGCGTGTCTTCCTCGGTGAAGTCGCTTTCATACACCAGCTTGCGGACCTTCTTTTTCCGCAAGTAGTCGTAGCACTCATTCACGGTGATCTTATAGATCCAAGTGAGCAGGGTGCTACGGAAGTCAAAGCTGCCGATGGAAAAATAGACCTTGGTGAATACCTGCTGCGCGATGTCTTCGGCGTCGTTGTGGTTGCGCAGGATGCCGTAGATGATGGAGAACACCTTGGATTGGTAGCGCTCCACCATCTCGCGGAACGCCGCCTCATCGCCGGCCTGAACGCGGCGCACAAGGGCTGCTTCTTCGCTGCTGCGGTGGTCCACCGTGGGCCTGACTTTAACCGAATCACCGGCCCGGGGTAGCGGAAGGACCGCGCTCAGACTGCTCATCCTGAGCCGGAAGACGTGACCCGCGGACGTGCGGTTTCAATCTTTTCCGGCGCGCGCCGGCCCCAGGGCCGTTCTCGAATACCATAACAGATTCCTTAACACAGCGGGGCAGAGAAAGCTGCGGAGTCGCGCCGCGGCAATCTCCGGCGGGCCTGGAAAACTCCCCCGGACTCTGCAACAATGGTTGCGTAGGCGCATCTAGAGTGATGGGAGAGCACATACGATGGTTCAATTGACAGAAGTGGCCGTTCAGAAGGTTAAGGAAATCCTGGCGCAGCAGCCGGATCCAAAGCCGGCGGGGCTGAGGATTGCGGTGGTAGGGGGCGGATGCTCGGGCTTCACGTATTCCATGGCTTTTGAAAACAATCCGGGGATGCTGGACAAGACCTATGACTTTGACGGCCTGAAGGTCTTCATTGATCAGGTCAGCATGCTTTATCTGGACGGCGCCAAGATCGACTACGTGGAAACGCTGGAGGGGGCAGGCTTCAAGTTCGACAACCCCAACGTGCGGACTACCTGCGGCTGCGGGAGTTCATTCAGCGCGTGATGCTTTCTCGGCCTTTGGGACTGGGAACCCGGCCCTCGGCCGCGCGCTTTGAAGGCGGTGAAAAGACAAACGGCGCACCGCTCCGCCGATGCGCCGTTGAATTTTGAGAGCTTTCTCGCGCCCTGCCCAGCAGCCTCTTAGGCCTTGGGCATGCGACGCCGGAGCAGCCCCAAGCCAACCAGACCAGACCCGATCAACAGCAGCGTTACCGGCTCAGGGACGATAAATGTCTCGTTGAAGTTGGTCAGATGGCCGTTTGCTCCGCTAACGTTAATGTCCTTGAAGACGTAGGCAACATTGGCCGGGCCGGGGTAATAGGCCGCAGCGCTCCCTCCGCTATTGGCGGTCAGATTGGCCAAAATGTTCTGTTGGGTGCACCAGTCATTAACGAATGGCACCCCGCAGACGACCTCGTTGATCGAAGCGCCAGCGCCCCCGACGTGCAGGTCAGCACCGATATGGTATCCGGTCACCTTGAACCGGAAGTACATATCCTGCGGCGGGTTTACCAAGTTCGGGTTGAACTGCAAAAAGATCGTGCCGGCCTGTTGACCAGCGCCGCTCAAAATCACACTGGGATTCGGCACGCCACCAGCGTTGGAGGCGCTGAAGTTGCTGAATACCAGACCGCTGACCTGGCAGCTAAAGCCACCCACCAGCACATCTTGCCCCAACAGACCGGTGCAGAGGGGCGCGGCCCAAAGGCCGGTCGCCACCAACATCCCCAGAAACAGAACCGCGAACTTCCTCATTGTGTCCTCCTAACAGTTAAACTGCGTTTGCTCTTTGGTAGGCCTGCTCCTTAATACGCCTCAATGTGATTCTAAGGTGTCGCCCCGGCCTTGTCAAGGGTAAAAGTGCTTAGCGAGTTCAAAAGGCTTGAAATGTGAGTACTAGTACCCCCTCCCCGGCTTCCGGTCCGCCGGCCTAGCCGCATGCCGAACGCCGCAGTTTGCATCCGAGACCCTCTTGCGGTATACCCATAAGGTCATGGCCCATTTGAGGTTGCTCGGCGGGCAGGCCTTAAGACAGCGTCCGTTCCCCCAATGGCCCAGGTCCAGCGACGCTGACCGGCTGCGCCTGCTCAAGGTTTTGGAAAGCGGCAACTGGGGAGGATACCCCTTTCCCAATGTCTTGGCCGCTGAGTTTGCTGAGCGATTTGCCGAGCTGCACGGGGCCCGTTACGGGTGCCTAGTGGCCAACGGTACGATTGCTCTACAGGCCGCCTTACAGGCCGCCGGTCTCCGCTTCGGCGACGAAGTCGTTGTTCCGGCTTACACCTGGGACGGTACGGCAGCAGCGGTGCTCGCCGCCGGGGGCGTGCCGATCTTCGCCGATATAGACCCGGACACCTACTGCCTGGACGTGGAAGCTGCCCGCAAAGCGATCACCCCCCGGACGCGCGCCATAATTCCTGTGCACCTTGCCATGCGCTTCACCGAGATGGACGCGCTGCTGGAGCTGGCCGTCGAGCACGATTTGCTGGTTATTGAAGACTGCGCACATGCGCACGGCGGGCAGTACCGCGGCAGGGGCGCCGGTTCCATGGGTGATTTCGGCTGCTTCAGCTTCCAGTCCAGCAAGCTGATGACGGCAGGCGAAGGGGGCGCGGTGATCACGTCGCGCCTGGAGTACTTCGAGCTGCTTGAATCCCTGATCAATTGCGGGCGCGCAAGCCGCACCGATCAATTCAGGCGGCGGTTGGTGGGATGGAATTACCGCGCCACGGAGTTGCAGGCCGCCCTGCTGATCGGGCAACTGGAGGCGTTGCCCGAGCTGGCTGAGCGGCGCTCGCGGAACGCCGCCTTGCTTACAGACGCCCTAGCCGGCATTGAGGGCGTGCGCCCGCTGCCGCCGCAGCCCTCGATCAGCCGCGAGGCGATCTACTGCTATGTCTTTCAGTACCGGCCTGCCGACGATCGCGTGTCGCGCGACCTGTTTGTCGCCGCGCTGGAGGCCGAAGGCATCCCGTGCGACGGGCGCTTCTACGAGGCCGTTTACCGCAGCGACCTGTTTCCGGCGCGCGCCGAAGATTTTCCGCAACTGATCCTGGGCCGGGAGCATCCGGTGGACTACCGCGAGTTCCACTGCCCGGTAGCCGAGCGCGCCAGCTACCGCGAGGCGGTTTGGCTGCCGCAGTTTCTCCTGTTGGGCGACGAGCAGGACGTCAGAGACATCGCCGACGCCGTTGCGAAGGTGATCGAGAACCGCGAGGCCCTGGCGGCGGCCGGCGAACAATTGGCCGGGCTGAAAGCCATGAGCCGGGCCGAGCGCCCGCGCCATGAATCCGAGCGCAACTATTGAGGCAGCCGCCATGTTTGTTTCGATGAACGCTGTGACTGTGGGCCGCGTGCCGTGGCCCGAATTCGCCCATTTGGCGCACCGCGTCGGCTATGCGGGCGTGGACGTCAACCTGGGGCGGGCGATGGAAGAGGGGCTCGACAGCACGCGCGCTTTGCTGGCGGAGCTCAAGCTACGCTCTTCGGCCCTTCCCCTGCCGGTGGAGTTTCGCAAAGACGAGGAAGTCTTTCGCGAGACCCTTGCAAAACTGGCGCCGGCGGCTCACTTCGCGCGCGGCTTGGGCAGCCCGCGGATGGTTACCTGGATAGCAGCATCCAGCCAGGTTCCCAAGCAGGAATTGCGCGATTTGTATCTGCGCCGCTTTCGTGCGATCGCGGCGATATTGGCGGACGCCGGGGTGCGCTTGGGCCTGGAGTTCCTGGGGCCGCTGCACCTGCGCCGCAGCGGCCCGCACGAGTTCATCTGGCGCATGGATGAGATGCTGGGGTTTGCCCGCCAGTGCGGCTCCAACGTGGGCCTGCTGCTGGACGCCTGGCATTGGCATCACGCCGGAGCCACTGAGGGCGACATAGTGGCCGCCGGCAAGCAGGCTATCGTGCACGTGCATGTGGCCGACGCGCCCGACCTGGCGCCCGAGCAAATCCGGGACAACCAGCGTCTGCTGCCGGGCGAGGGTATCGTGGATTGGAAGGGCTTCTTCGGCGCGCTACGCAAGATCGGTTACCAGGACGCCGTCAGTCCGGAAATCTTCGGACGCCTGGCCGGCCAACCGCCTGAGCAGGCGGCGCGCGCCGCGCTGGAGGCGACTCTGAAGGTCATGCGCGGCTCCGGTGTGGCCTGAAATGATGGAAGACCTGCTCACCGAACAGCCCAATCCGGCCTCCGAGGGCATTGACGCCCTGCCTACCGTCGAGATCCTGCGCCTGATCAACCTGGAAGACCACAAGGTGGCCCCGGCGGTGGCGGCGGAGATCCCCAATATCGCTCGGGCGGTGGAGGCGATAGTGGCGGCCCTGCGCCGCGGCGGACGGCTGTTTTACATCGGCGCGGGCACCAGCGGGCGGCTGGGCGTGCTGGATGCGGCCGAGTGCCCGCCGACCTTCAATGTGCCGCCCGAGCTGGTGCAAGGCATCATGGCGGGAGGAGCAGCGGCGCTGGCGCGAGCTACGGAAGCCTCCGAAGACGATCCCTCCCTGGGGGCGCGCGATCTGGAGGCTCGCGGCTTCACCGCCTGCGACGTGCTGGTGGGCATCGCCGCCAGCGGGCGAACGCCCTACGTGTTGGGTGCGGTGGCGCGGGCGCGCGAATTGGGCGCCTTCACCATCGGCATAAGCTGCACGCCCGGTTCCCGACTGGCGCAGGCGGTGGACATACCCATAACGCCCTTGCCCGGGCCGGAGATCATCGCCGGCTCGACGCGGATGAAGGCCGGCACGGCGACCAAGCTGGTGCTGAACATGTTGAGCACAGCGGCGATGATCCGCCTGGGACACGTGTACGGCAACTTGATGGTCAACGTGCAGCCGAAGAACTCCAAACTGGTGGATCGCGCCCGGCGCATCATCGCTCGTGCGGCGGGCGTCAGCTATGAGCAGGCGGCTCGGCTGCTGGAGGAGGCCGGCGGCCAAGTTAAGGTGGCTATTGTGATGGGCCGGCTGGGAGTTAGCCGGCAACAGGCCGAGGCGCGATTGGAGGCCGCCGCAGGCCGGATATCGGAGGCTATCGGTGGATAAGTTTCTGATCCGTGGCGGCGCGCGCTTGGAGGGCGAGTTGCCGGTCAGCGGGGCCAAGAATTCCGCTTTGCCCGCCTTGGCCGCCTGCCTGTTGACCGAGGAGCCGGTGCGGTTGCGCGGCATCCCGCAGGTACGCGACATCCGCACTATGGTGCGGCTGCTGGAGCACATCGGGGCTCAGGTGCAGGCGGACGGCGAGGACCTATGCGTCCAGGCCGCGCATCTGTCGGCGCCGGAGGCCCCTTATGAGTTGGTGAAAACCATGCGCGCCTCCTCGCTGGTCCTGGGGCCGCTGGTGGCCCGCACCGGGCGCGCCCGGGTCTCGTTGCCGGGCGGCTGTGCCATCGGCGCGCGCCCCATCAACCTGCACTTGGCCGGGCTGGAGCAGCTCGGCGCACGCATCCGCCAGGAGCACGGTTACGTCATAGCAGAAGCTCCCAATGGACTGCGCGGCGGCTTGGTCAGTTTCGACCGCATCACCGTGACCGGCACCGAGGATCTCCTGATGGCCGCCGTGCTGGCGGACGGAGAGAGCGTGCTGGAGAATGCGGCGCGCGAACCGGAGGTGAGCGACCTGGCGGATTTACTCACAAAAATGGGGGCTCGAATAGAAGGCGCCGGCAGCTCGCGTATTCGCGTGCGCGGGGTGTCGCGCCTCGGCGGCGCCGCACACAGAATCATACCCGACCGCATCGAGGCCGGCACTTTCCTGATTGCGGGGGCTATCACCGCCGGGGATCTGCTGGTAACCGGCTGCCGCCCGGAGCACCTCACCGCGCTCATCACCAAGTTGCGCCAGGCGGGCGCCGAGGTTGAGCAGACCGGCCCGGACGTTTTGCGCGTTCGCCGCAGCGGCCGACTTAAGGCCGCCGACGTCATCACCGAGGAGTATCCCGGCTTCGCCACTGATCTTCAGGCCCAGTACATGGCTCTGGCCACCCAGGCCGAAGGCGTCTCAATCATCACTGAGACCATCTTCGAGAACCGTTTCATGCATGCGCTGGAGCTGATGCGCATGGGCGCCGACATAAGGCTGGAGGGCAACCGCGCGGTGGTCACAGGGCCTCGTACCTTGACGGGCGCCTCGGTCCTGGCGTCCGACTTGCGCGCCAGCGCCTCGTTGGTGCTGGCCGCGCTGGTGGCCCGCGGCGAGACGCTCATTGATCGGGTCTATCACATAGATCGCGGCTACGAGCGAATCGAAGAGAAGCTGGCCCGCGTGGGCGCCAGCATTCGCCGCCTGGAATGAGCCGGCCTCACCAGGGCCACAACAGCAGAAGCTGGAGCCCCCGTAGCAGCACGTAGCCGAAGACGACGAACTCCGCGGTACGCGCCGCTTTCAGCACCAAACCGCCCATGAACTCGAAGCGCAGCAGAAGCCCTATCACCACCCCGGCGAAGACCCAGTAAGGACTGAGCGAGCCCGGGAAGGCTTCCGAATAGGCGATCACGATGGCGTAGTAAGCCAGCGGCCAGGTCTTTTCCAGGGAGAAGTGAAACCGCACCCAGACCATCACCAGTGTGGCGGCCATCACCAGCAGGGTTACCGTGTTGAACAGGGTGAACCGGAAGTACATGAGGGCTCTTGCCTCCTCCTGCCGGCCATCTTCCTGACCATAACATGACCGCGGCGCATCTGTGCACAGGCCGACCAACGCACGCCGGCTGAGGGAGGTCTGCTCAGCGTCCCCCGCGCGCCCGGCGGTGCTGCTCCTGGATCACCCGCGGGTCGTCCAGCCTGGGCGAGAACTTGGGATCCAGCGGATCGCGAGCCTGGGCGGGATCGAAAATGCGCGAGTCCACCGGCAGGACCTCGTAAGGGGTGAAGTCCGGCTGGTCCGTGAAGCAGTCCGCCAGATCCGCAGCCGTGGCGTCGAACAGATTCAGCGGCGGAATGCCTAGCAGCCGGAAGATGGTTTTTAGCAGGCCCGGGAAACTGGAGTTGACTCTTGAGACGTAGTTCTTGCGCGCGTAAGGGCTGGCGACAAGCAGGATGGTGCGATGCGAGTCAATGTGATCCACCCAGCCTTGTGCGTCATCTTCGGTGATGAAGATCGCCATCTCGCGCCACCAGGGAGTGTGCGAGAGGAAGTCAATTATTCGTCCCAGAGCGTAGTCGTTGTCGGCCATGAAAGAGGCCTCGTAAGGGTAGCCGTCCTCCGGGCGCGGTCGCGAGAGATGGTCGTTGGGCAGGTGAATGTAGAGGAACCTGGGCAGGGGCCGGCCGCCTTTGATGTACAGCCGCTCGATCTCGGCGATGAACTGGTTGGCGCGGTACTGGTCCGGGATGTTCATGTTGAACTGCGGGTAGTCGCGCGAGGTGTTGCGATACAGCGGCTCGGGCATGGGAACGTTGGTGAGGTAACGCGCGCCGGTGGGCTTCGATCCCGGTTGCTCGAAGACGCCGGCCAGCTCGAATCCCTCGCCGTAATTGCGGAAGCTGATGCCGTGTCGCTCCAGGTGGTGCCAGATGGCGCCGGCCTCCAGTTGTTCTTCGGGATGCAGGGAGGAGTTGCCCTGCGCGAACAACAGCCGTCCGGGCGCAGTGGTGGGCAGGCGGAAATCCTTCTGGCCGCCGTAGGAAGCCATAAGCGAGCTCTCCGTCCAGGCGTTGGGGTAGGATCCCACCAGCCAGTGATGCCCGTCCACGCTCACCTCGGAATCGGCGTAGAAGTTGTCGCTGAAGGCGAAGCGTTCGGCGAGGGCGTGATGGTTGGGGGATATGTTGACGTTGCGCAGAATCAGGCGCGAGCCCGGTGTGCGGCGATCCGAGCCCACCTCGCCCCAGCGCCCGAAGCGCGCCAGCGTGGCGGAGCCGTTCACGGGGCCGTTGGACGCCGAGGAAATGTCGCCGAAGACCTCATCGAAAGTGCGATTCTCCTTGACGATTAACACCACGTAGCGGATCTGTTTGGGCAGGGCGCCGGGCGGACGCTTGCTCGGTGTGAAGCCGTTGTGCTGAAGAACGCGGGTGGTGGCCCGCGGCAATTCGTCCCGCCCGGGCAAAGGATAGATCGAGATCGAGCCGCGCCGGAAGGATCCCTGGAAGCTTTCCGCTCCGGGGCGGTCGTGATTAGGCCCGGTGCCGTGACCCTTGGCGTTCACCACGAATACCGTGTCGCCGTGCAAGGCCACGCGCGTGGGAAACCAGCCGGCGGGCAGGTGCCCCAGCAGCTTCATCTGCCGGGTGTCAACGATGCCGACGGCGTTTATGCCCGCCTCGGCCACCAGCAGCCAGCCGCTGGGCTCGTGATAAGCCAGCCCGATCGGCAACACGCCGCGATAAGCTTCCAGGCCCGGAATGCGAATCGGGATCGTGGCCTGGACCCGGCGGGTGGCGGCGTCAACTACGGTCACGGAGTCGTTATGTCCGTTGGATACGAATACGCGCCCGCCGCCGAAGGCTACGCCCGAAGGGCTGCTGCCGCCAAGGCTGCCTTCTCCGAAAGGCCGTCCGGTTGGAATGAAAGTCTCCAGGCGCGGCGCCGTCGGGTCATCCAGATTCACCACCGCCAGCGAATTGGACTCCGGAACATTCGGGTCGCCCAAGCCCGGCACATCAACCGGGCCGCGTGCGGTCTCACGCCGGGCTCCGGCCACGGCCTCCGGGGAGGGGAAGCCGAAGGCGGGGAAGGGCAGTCCGCTCTGGCGCGGATTTTGCGGATCCGCGCCCGGGATGACACGGTATTCGAACATCCCGAGGTTCGCCACAAAAGCCCGGCGTCCGTCCGGGGATAAAGCTAGTGAGAAGGGCAGCCGCCCCACCCGCACCGAGGAAAGCAAGCGCTGCTTGCGCGCGTCAATCACCGCCAGGCGAAAGTTGGCTTGATCCAGCACGTAGAGCAGACCGCGCGCGCGGTCCAAGGCCAGATCACCCGTGTAGCTGTCACGGAATCCGTCTTGATTTAAGTTGTAAAGTCGCTTCAGGTCGCCGGTCTTCGGATCAATCACGCGCACCCGTCCGGAGTTGCCTTCCGAAGCGTAGAGCGTGCGCTCGTCGGCAAAGGCCAGGCCCATAAAGACGCTGCGCCAGTCGTCTTCCTCTTCGGTCTGCTCGCCGGGTTTGCGCACGGGCGCCACCAGGTGTCGGCTGCGCCAGAGCCGGTCGTCTTGCTCCAGGATGGTGAGCGAATAGCGACCGGGGCCGCCGTTGGCCGAAACGACCATCCTGCCGCTAGGGCTTACGGCCAGTCCGAACGGGCCGGGGCCGGTGCCGTATTGCCGTCCCCAGGGTTCGATAATGCGGCCGCCCGGGAGGATGCTTTGCGCGCCGGGACGACGGATTGCGGAACGCGTTCCGGCAGGCGGAACGTAATCCGCCGCCAGCAGGCTCATCACAATGGCAGGGACAATGATCATAGAGTTTGTGCGGGATCGGCTCCCGGCATTATTGTATGCTACGGGAGGCGTTCCATGAATAGAAGATCGTTTTTCCAGACCGCGGGAGGATTTCCCATGATGGTTAACGCAGCGGCTGTGTCGGAGAAGACACGCTTCTACACCCTGCAAAACTTTTACCTGAAGAACGGCACCCAAATGGGCCGCATGCACGATTTCTGGAGCAAGGGCTGCCTGCCTGCGCTAAGCAAGCTGCATTCCGGCCCGGTGATCCTGCTGGAGGCTCTGGTGGCGCCGCATATGCCGCAGTACGCCGCCGTAATCGGTTACGGTTCGCTGGCCGAAATCGAGAAAGTACAAAGCGCCTTGCATGCCCAGCCGGAATTCCAGAAGGCGCTGGCGGAATGGGAACGTGACCCGGAGCCGCCTTATGAGCACTACAGCACCAGCGTGCTGGCGGCCACCGAGTACTCGCCGGAAATCAAGCCGCTGGATCCGGCGCCCAAGACGCCGCGCATTTTCGAGTTGCGCACTTACCACTCGCCCACTTTGCGGCAGTTGCGCGCCTTGCACGAGCGCTTTGCGGGTCCGGAAATCAAGATTTTCCATCGCGTAGGCGTCCATCCGGTGCTTTACAGCACGATGATTTACGGGGCCAACCAGCCGAACCTCACTTACCTGATCCCCTTTGAGAGCCTGGCAGCCCGCGAGAAGGCCTGGGCGGGCTTCGGGGCCGATCCGGAGTGGATCAAAGTGCGCAAGGAGTCGGTGGAGCAGCATGGTCAGGTTTCCAGCGTCATTCAGATCTGGCTGTTCCGGGCGACGCCCTACTCACCCATTCGCTGAAGGCTTGGCGGGGCAGCGGAGGCCGGGAGCGCCCGCGGTGCGGGGGCCGCTCGGGAGGGCTTCCCCGTTCAACCCCCATAATCGCCGTACGACCTTGGAAACAGGCCGTTAAGCCCAGGGGCGTAGTGTATCCGGAACTTCCCTGAATATAATTGGCGGGAAAGGCGGGTAGTACTTCAATTCAGGAGGACGCAGGTTTGAGCACTACGACCTATGCCCCGTTCAAGGTCAAGGTGAAGGGATACCAGATCATCCAGCCGGAGACCACCTTCACCGGCGCGCGGATCGAACCGCTGCGCCAGGGCCTGCCCAAGATCACCCAATCGCTGTGCCCGGAGTGCGTGCGCGTCATCGAGGCCCGCGTATTTGAGGAAAACGGCAAGGTCATGATGGAGAAGACCTGCCCCCAGCACGGCTATTTCAAAGACGTGTATTACGGGGATGTCCGCCTGTACCTGAAGATGGAGAAGTGGAACTTCGGGGACAATCGCGGGCTGAGCAATCCGCAGATCCCCAACGCCACGCGCTGCCCGGATCAGTGCGGGTTGTGCTCGATGCACACCAGCCACACTTCGCTGGCCAATATTGACCTGACCAACCGCTGCAACCTGACCTGCCCGATCTGCTTCGCCAACGCCAACGTCGCCGGCTACGTTTACGAGCCCAGCCTGGAGCAGATCCGGCGCATGCTTCAGACCTTGCGCAACGAACAGCCGGTGGCGGGCCGTCTGGTGCAGTTCTCCGGGGGCGAGCCGACCATTCACCCGCACTTCTTCGAAGTGCTCGAAATGGCGCGCGACATGGGCTTCTCGCACATCCAGATCGCCACTAACGGGCTGGCGTTCACGGATTTCGAGTTCGCCCAGCGGGCTAAAGAAGCCGGCTTGCATACGCTGTATCTTCAGTTTGACGGCGTCACAGACGACATCTACCTGCGCACTCGCGGGCGGCGGCTGCTGGAGGTCAAGCTCCAGGCCATCGAAAATGTGCGCAAGGCGGGCATGAAGATCTGCTTTGTGCCCACCATCGTGCGCGGCCTCAACGATCACCAGATCGGCGACATACTGAAGCTGGCCTTGCAGAATATTGACGTCGTCAGCGCCATCGCCTTCCAGCCGGTCAGCTTCACCGGGCGGATCTCGCGCCGCGAGCTGGAGGCCAAGCGCTTTACCATGGCCGACGTGGCCCTGGCCATACATGAGCAGACCGGCATTTGCGACGCGATCGAAGACTGGTTCCCGCTGTCCTGCGTGGCACCGTTCTCCCGGCTGGCCAGCGCGATTCGCGGCGAGCTGACCACCACGCTGACTTCCCACCCCCATTGCTCGATGGGCACGTACCTGTTTGTGGACCCGCAGAAGCGCGGCACGCCGGTGACTCGCTTTGTGGACATCGGCGGGATGCTCCAGGAGATGGATCTGCTGGCTCGCAAGACTGGCAAGCAGAGCATCAAGCTCTACACCAAGATCCAGGCCTGGAACGTGCTGCGGAAGTACTACTACGAGGAGCGGGCGCCGGAAGGGCTCACCTTCCAGAAGTTCCTACAGACTCTTCAGGGCCTGATGGACAAGCGTTACGGGCGCGGCGCAGCCGAAAAGGAAGGCTTCTCTTACAAGACCCTGATGGTGGCGGGCATGCACTTCATGGACCTGTATAACTACGACATCGAGCGCGTGCGCCGCTGCATCATCCACTACGCCGCTCCGAACGGCTTGCTGTATCCTTTCTGCACTTACAATTCCGGCCCGTGCTTCCGCGAGCGGATCGAGCGCAAGTACTCGGTCCCGCTGGAGCGCCCGGCGGAGCTGGTGCAGATCCAAGCCTGAATCCGAAGCCGGTCTGGCAGTCGCGGCGGCCGGGGTGTTAAGCTATTTCTGGGGCGGTGGTGGTTCGCCCTATTCCCCGGTCGTCTAATGGTAGGACAGCGGCCTTTGGAGCCGCGAATCGAGGTTCGAATCCTTGCCGGGGAGCCACTTCTCAAAACTGGCCGTTTTCGCCGCATCCTCCCCAACTCGATCGCCCGCCGCCTCGCGCGCAAGTGCCAACATGTCAAATGGTTGGCGGTAC
>Ga0272448_1001469_pt1 | contig 31651 bp, 21 predicted proteins | sample YNPCB0191_FD_202220 | JGI IMG/M metagenome (GOLD analysis project Ga0272448, IMG submission 202220) | Hot spring sediment microbial communities from Yellowstone National Park, WY, United States - YNP-CB-019-1 | ecosystem: Environmental > Aquatic > Thermal springs > Hot (42-90C) > Sediment...
GATTCTGCCGCTCCGGGCGTCCGGCCCAGATCGTCGGAATCGGCGCTGACAACTGAAAAGCGACGGCCAGGGAATCCACCTTAAATTAGGCCGAAAGCTGTCTTGACAACGGGGTACACTTTAGCCTGTTATCCCCCGCGCTCCTGCCCCTGCATGCCCGGCCGCATCATCTGTCCGCTGTCTTCCACTGTGGTCATTGCCTGGGAAGAGGGATGTTGAGCATCCGAGGCAGCCATCTGCCGCTGGGCCAGTTTGCGCTCGTAGGAATCCATGATTTCGATATTGCCCACGCGCTCGTGCAGATCGCGAATGCGCCCTTGCAGTTCCTCGTTCTGCTTGCGTAATTCTTCAAGCTGCTGTTGCAACTGGGCGAGTTGACCGGCATTTCGCCGCCGCATTGGGAAGAACCAGATCAACAGCGAGAGGAAGGTCATCCCGCCAATGATCGCCAGGGGAAGCAGGAAGACGTATTTACCCGCCACTGAGCCCATGATTGCGCACAGCGGGATGCACAACGCCAGCATGGCGACGCTGATCCCACTAATTGTCCCCAATGCCGCCGGGCGAGGATCTTTTTCGAATTCCGATTGTTCTTTGGCCATCATCGGCTCCTTCCTGACGATAATAATACACGGGAAGATTAGTGGGTAGTCAATGGGGGGAGCGACAACAGAAACTCATGCTCATGCTCTTACTCATGCTCATGCTCAAAAAATGCACTGTAGAAGCGATCTGAGAATGAGCATCAGAAAGAGCATGAAATAAGCAAAACCACGCTCAATACACACCAACCAGTTCTTCTTCCGATTGCGCATGCATCTCCACCTGCTGACCGGTGAGGTAGACGCGCCCGTTCCGCCAAGCTCCACCGGCGAGATACCGGTCGTCGGGTGAGAGGCTGAGGGCGACGAAGACGGACATGGGCTGGACGGTAAAGCCGCGCTGTTCGCCATCGGGCCAGGTGATCTCGGTCAGCTCCTGTTCGCCGCCGTAGTTGAGCAGGGCATCGCGATGGTGATAGGCGGCGATAAGGTTGCGGTGCTTGCGGTGGCGCGGCTCGACTTCATGCACCACCTCCAGCGTGGCGGCATCGAGGAAAGTGAGCTGCCGGTTGTTGTTGGAGAGCACGGCGATCAACTTGCCGCCGCGGGTGAAGCAGACTGACAGTGCCGACGTGAACGGGTGTGGAACGCGCACGGGCTGGTTTTCCGAAAAAGGCCATTGCCAGAGGTGGAGGTAGCTCACGCGCCCGCCGGCGCCGTCGGGGTGATGACGATGCAGCAGTTCCACAATTGCCAGCCGCCGTGTCTCGGGGTCGAAGTCCAGGTCCGTAATCATGCGCCCTTCGAAAGCCGGCAGCGTGCGAGCTTGGACACCGTTCATATCCACCAGCGACATCATGCCGTCCCGGTTCGCGTCCAGGAAGAACTCCTCATCGATGCAGATGAGCCGGTAGGCGTCATGTTCGGAGCGTGAGCGCACCAGCGTCATCGGCTCCCCACGCTCGATGGTGGCCACGGCAAACTGCCCGCTGGTATTTTTCACGGCAATCCGCTGCTCGTCCAGGGAAAACGCGATGTTGGCAGGATTGCTCAACGGCTGGATGTGGCGCACCACTTTCCCCCTGGCCACCTCCCACACCACCACGGAGACCCCGTTCATGGTGGCTAGATAGCGCCCGGAGCGAGAAAAGGTGAGTTCGGACGAAGGACCGATATTGAAGGCAAACTCCATTGTATTTCTCCTTGCGATTCCGAGCCAGGATAGCTGTGGTCTGATTCAGGATGCAATATTCAGGATTCATGTCGCTATAACAGTCACCCGGTGCGGTTGACATCTCAGCGAGAAATCCTGATGACGCCATACTATAGGGTTCAACAATGCTAAACACATCCCTGCTGCCAATTCAAACGAGAGTTGGCAACGGATGGCAAGTTGACAGGTGAAACATCCCATGGGCATAATCGCTGGTAGTCCTTTCCATCTCCTTCATGTGGGTAGCAGCAATGTCGAATTTTGTCTTACAGAACGAACACCTTCGCCTGGAAATGAGCGCCGAAGGCGCGCTGACCGAACTCACCTGTCTCGCCACCGGCACCAACCACGTGCGCGTGCCCGGCCTGGATCTCTGGCGGGTGATCCTGCAGGATGAGGTGTCGCTGGTCAACCTGGTGACGCCCGCCAACCAGCCGTGCGAGGTGGTGCAGGAGGGTGAACGGCTGGTGCTCACCGTGCCGCGACTGGCCTATCGCGCGCATGATGGGTTGCGCATCGTCGAGGTGACCATGCGCCTTACCGTGGCGCTGGATGGCGATGCCTCCCGCTGGGTGACCGAAGTAGAGAACCGTGATCCAGCCATCCGGGTGATGGAGGTATGGGCGCCGATGATCAACGGCGTGCGCCCGCCTGCCGACTGGGCGCTCTACTACCCGCAGGACTGTGGGCTGCGCATGGCCGATCCGGTAAGCAACCTGGGCGACCGCGGGCAGATGTTCCGCTTCGGCGTGACCAACGCCTACCTGCGCGAGCTGTATCCCGGCAAGGCATCGATGCAGTGGATGGGCGTGTATGGAGCACAGGAAGGGCTGTATTGCTGTTCGGAAGACCCCAGCCTGCAGACCACCTGCCTGAACGTGGAGCGTAACTTTGGTGAAACGCCGGCGGGCGACTCGCTGCAGATCTGCTTCATCAAGTATCCCGGCCAGCGCGTGGGGCGGTGGACCGCCGCGCCGGTAGTGGTGGCGCCGCACACCGGCGACTGGCATGCCGGGGCAATGCGTTATCGCGCCTGGGCAGATGGTTGGATCACCCCGTCGACGCCCCCGGCGTGGGTGCAGGGCCTTCCCGGCCTGCAGGATACCATTTTGCGTGAGCAATACGGGGCGCTGGTCTACAGCTACGACGACATCCCTATGCTGCACGATGCGGCGGCGGAGGTGGGCATCGAGCTGGTGAAGCTCACCGGCTGGCATCCGGGCGGCCACGATAACCGCTACCCGGATTATGTGCCCGATGAGGCGCAAGGTGGGCGGGCAGGCCTGATGGAAAATATCCGCGCCGTGCAGCAGGCCGGCGGCAAGGTGATGCTCTACCTGCAGGCCACGCAGATGACGCGCAACTCGGAGTTCTACCGTGAGCACGGCGAACAGGTGAGCATGCGCGACCCCTACGGCGATGAGCTCGCCGACACCTTCACCTGGCCTGGCCCGAGCACGCTGCTGCCGCTCTCCGCCCAGCACCGGCTGATCAACGCGTGCCTGTCCATGCCGGAGTGGCAGCAGGCGATGACGCAGCGCACCCGCGAGTTGCTGGAACTGGGCGCCGATTGCATCTACCTCGACCGTCTGGCCGGCTACCCTGGTTACCTCTGCTTCAACGACGACCACCCGCACGCGCGCCCCTGCGAGGCCTATGTCGACCGTGTGCAACTGGGGATGGACTGCCGGGCGCTGGCTAAAGCCGCCAGTCCGGAGCTTGCCCTGGCCAGCGAATACATCAACGATGCCGGGCTGCAGCCGTTCGACTTCACCATCCCCTACGGCTTCGGCGTGCATTACGGTGGGCGCAACTTCGGCGAGCTCTTCCGCTACACCTTCCCCGAATACATCATCACCACGCAATACCTCAACGGCGCAGAGTACGAACGCGTCCATTTCGCGCTGGTGATGGGCTTCCGCCTTTTCTTCGCCGTCAACTGGCAGCATGCCCCCATCAGCCACACCCCGCCCGAGTTCCGCGCCCACGCATGCAAGCTGATCGATCTCTGGACCGCCCACGCCGACCCCTTCCTGCTGGGCCGCTTCGTCGATACCGAAGGCATGCACTGCAATAACTCCGCCCTCTTTGCCAAAGCCTACCGCAGCGAGGACCGGTACGGCATCGCCGTCTGGAATCCCACCCCCGAGCCACAGCCGCTGGCGATCACCACCAACGATGGGCGCAGGTTGGATTGGGTGGGGATTGATGGGCTGGTCGGTGAGAACCTGCCCGCGCAAGGAGTGGCGTTCGGTGTGATTAGTCGTGAGGGTGGTGCTTGAGCTGTAGGTGTTCTCGAACGAGAGTCGAACCGGCACGGTACACATTTTCACACGCACAGGTGAACCGACTGGTTCATTGATCATGAGCGCTCTGCATGTTCCCTCCCATCTCCGGGGATGATGGGAGGGAACAGCTTTTGCGTGCCTGCAGGCAACAGGAGGTGGCAATGATCACCGTGCGAAAATCCGCGGAGCGCGGGCATTTTGATCATGGGTGGTTGAATACCTATCACACGTTCTCCTTCGCGGAGTATATGGACCCGGCGCACATGGGCTTTCGCGTGCTGCGGGTGATTAATGAGGATCGCGTGCAGCCGGGGGAGGGGTTCCCGCGGCACCCGCACCGGGAGATGGAGATCGTCACCTATATCCTGGAAGGGGCACTGAAGCATGAGGACAGCATGGGTACCGGCTCGGTGATTCATGTTGGCGAGGTGCAACGCATGTCCGCGGGCACCGGCGTTACGCACAGTGAATATAATCCCTCGTCCACCGAGCCGGTGCACCTCTTCCAGATCTGGATCCTCCCTGAGGCGCATGGACTGACACCGAGCTATGAACAAAAGAATTTCCCCGCGGCGGAGAAGCTGAACAAACTGCGCCTGGTGGGATCGCACGATGGACGTGAGGGTTCGGTGACCATCCACCAGGACGTCGATCTCTACGACACCATCCTCGAACCCGACCACGAGGTGGTCTATCACCTGCCTGCCGGTCGCTACGCCTGGGTGCAGATTGCCCGTGGTGCGATTACGCTGAACGGCCAGCCGCTGGACGCCGGCGATGGCGCCGCGGTGAGCGACGAATCGACCCTGGCGCTCAAAGCGAAGGAACAGTCCGAACTGTTGCTGTTCGACCTGCCGTGAGGATGGATTCATGATGCAGGATGCAGGATTCAAGGGCTAACGCGGAAAGCTTGCCTATGATACTGCTGACGGAACTTCTGAGACTCCCTTTGCGTCTTTGCGCCTTTGCGCGAAACAAAATCAAGAGAGGTGATCTCACGCAAAGGCGCAAAGGCGCAAAGACGCAAAGATTCAGCATCGGGCGTGTTGCAAAGACTAGAATCCTGCATCCTGCATCCCCGTTGACCGCCAGCCTCAAAATGCGCATAATAGCCTCGCTATGACCATGCTCTACTTACTTCGCCATGGCGAGACTGCCTGGAATACCGAGCAGCGGCTGATCGGGCAGCAGGATGTGCCGTTGAATGAGACGGGCCGCGCGCAGGCGCATCGGCTGGCCGGGGTGCTGGCCAGCGTGCCATTCACCGCCATCTACACCAGCGACTTGCAGCGCGCCTCGGAAACGGCCGGCATCATTGCTACCGTACACGGGATGAAGCCGATTCGTGAGCGCCGGTTGCGCGAGTGCGGGGTTGGTGCCTGGGAGGGGCACACCTGGGCGGAGATCGCGGAGCAGTGGCCGGAGGAGCTGGCACAACTGCAGGATGATTTCCTTGGGTGCCCACCGGGAGGCGAATCGCTGCAGGCGCTGTGCGACCGCGCCACCGCCGCCCTGCTGGAAATTGTCGACCGCCATCCCGGCGGCAAGATCGCCATCGTCGGCCACGGCGGTTCCTTGAGCGCGCTTATCATCCACGCCCTTGGCGCCTCGCTGGCCGCTTTCCCCCGCCTGCGCCTGGATAACTGCTCCATCACCACCATCCGCATCCGCGACGACGGCCTCTACTCGCTCACGGCGTTTAATGATACGTGCCATTTGGCGGTGAAGGTGCGAGGGTGAGACGGGTTCAGGCTATTTGTCTGAACCATGATTAAAGGATTCAAGGATTTCCTTGATGACCATATCCGCACATTGATTATATAATTCAGCGCACGGATCGGAGAACGAATCCAAATAATCCTTAAATCAAGTGAATCATGGTTCAGACAAGTGCTCTCCCCGCCATTCTTTCCGAATCTGATCAAACAGGTCGCAGGCCTCGCGGTATAATCCCGATGCCGCCTTCACCTCATCGCCGAGGACCAGGTGGCGGTCGGTGGCGGTGGCGTAGCGCGGCCAGGTGGGACGGGCGCCGCCGTTGGGGTCGCCGGTTTTGGCGAAGTGGACCCAGTAGGCGCTCATGGTCTGTGCCAGGCGGGTGTCGACATCAGCGGGTGCATAGCGCGTTGGGAAATTGCCGAAGACGTAGAAGATCTCCAGGCTATGGAAGGCGCCCAGGTTCTCTTTGCGCGGGGTTGGCGGCACGCGAGTGAAGTGGTAGAGATAGGTGGGGGCGCCGCCCGCGCTGGTCAGGCGGGCCAGTGCGCGGGTGTAGCCAATGAACACGGTCACTGTCACCAGCTTGTTCATCGCCGCCGGCACCTCCGTATCGCGCTGGGCGGGGAAGAGCTTCAGGATGGCATCGGCATCGCGCGGAAAGAGGCTGCGCACCAGCAGGCGATAGCCCGCCGCCCGCCGCACCGGGAGCTGCTGCAGGAAAATGGTGCCCTCATCGGCATTGGTCCCGAGCAGCAGCGGGACATGGGCGAATTTTCCCGCGGCGAGGAGCACCTCCGGGGCATCCGGGATTGCCCAGCCATCGACCAGCGGCCCGTATTTATCCCCGTTGCCGAACAGCCCCTGTTTGGGATTCGTGGCGCGCAGGATCTCCGCGGCGCTCTTCGCGCGCAAGGCCGCCAGCGGGTCCGCGGCAGTATCGCACCCCAGCACAGCCGCGACCCGCTCCCCCATCTGCTCGCCGGACTCCAGCCCGTTGCGAGATGCGCGCAGGTAGCGGTCACCGCCGAGGGCGCCGCTCTCGCAGATGGCTCGGTGGAACAGCCCCTGCGCCAGTGGGGAGACCAGCAGCCGGCAGATGCATGCGGAGCCGGCCGACTCGCCGAAGACCGTCACGCACCCCGGATCGCCACCGAATGCGGCGATATTCCGCTGCACCCAGCGCAACGCGGCGATCTGATCGAGGAACCCGTAATTGCCGGAGACGTGCTGCGGGGATTCTTTGGAGAGTAAGGGATGAGCGAGGAAGCCGAACGGCCCCAGGCGATAATTGATGGTAACGAGGACCACGCCTTGCTGTGCCAGGTTGGTGCCGTTGTAATAAGGCGCGCTCCCGGAGCCGGTGGTGCAGCCGCCGCCATGGATCCACACCATCACCGGCAGTTTCGCATCGGTAGTGCGCGCGGGCGTCCACACGTTCAGATAGAGGCAATCCTCATCCTGCCGCGCCCCCTCCATCCCGAGGGCGGGCTTCGGCTGCGGGCACCAGGGACCGGGCGCCTTGCAGACGCGCACACCATCCCACGGTGCGACCGGCTGTGGCGGCTTCCAGCGCAGCGTCCCCAGCGGCGGCGCGGCAAACGGTATCCCGCGATACACCCGCACCGTCTTCTCCGTATCCCCGGATACCAACCCGGCGTCGAGACGAATAGGATCACGTAAGAGCGCCTGCGCCCAAGCAGCGCTGCTCGCCAGCGAAAACATCATCACCGCGATGAGGAAGTATGAGATCCGCACAAGTCATTCCTTGCCGGCTTCGCTCTGCCGTATACCCTCAATCTCCTCGATACTCATTCCGCTTGCCTGGGCGATGGTTTCAAGCGGTACCTGTAATGCCAGCAGCTTGCGGACCATCTGTCGCTTTCCTTCTTCCAGCCCTTCCTCGCGCCCTTCCTCGCGCCCTTCCTGCAATCCTTGCTCACGCCCTTCCTGCAACCCTTGCTCTAGTCCATCTTTCAGTGCCTTTTCCTGCGATTTGCGGATGCTGTTGATGAAGTCATGACGTTTGTTCTGCGCTTCCAGCTCTTCTTCACTCATTCCGGCGGTGTTGGCAATTCCGAATGCCTCAAGGAGTGGGGGTTCACGAAATGTCTGCGGAATATAAGAGAGATCGCCGGCGTTTTTAATGAAATAGATCCACTTGTCGGTGATCGTCTCCAACTCAGACTCCGTTTTGGTGAACTTTGGCAACTCAACAAAGATCAGCTCGAGATCACCGCTATAGCGAATCAGTGCTTCCTTCTCCTGCACATCCCAGTAACTGATTACCCGCGGGATGTCCTCAAACATCTCGAAATCGGTGATCGTTAAGGCGACTACCGGCTCCAATGTTTCGTATTGTTCTGCTGCCTTCAGTTGATTCGAGTACAGCTTGGCGGCATTGTAGAGGACGCGCTTCTCGAATCCCTCATAATTCAACACCTGCATCTCGATGATCACGTGTGTGCGGTTGGAGAGCACAGCCTTTACATCGACGTAGCTGTCCTTCATCCCTTTGATGAGCGGGATCTGGTACGGATCGACGATCTCCAGGTCGGTGATACGGGCGTCAGGAAAATCGATGATTGCATTCAGGAAGTCGATGAGAATGGCTTTCGACTGCGCGCTACCGAAGACTTTTTTAAAGGCGTAATCAGTTTTAACATCTAAGAATTTCATATCCTGCTCCTCATTCGATACGACGCTGATATTATAACAGATTCAGCGGAGTGGTATGCGCACGATAAGCAGGTGAAGAAAAAGGGTATGGAAAGCGCAACATCTTTCCATACCCTGAAATGCTAGGAACTGGCGGGCGCCAGTGAGGGTTCACCGAGTGCCGGTGCGGGGTGGGCCGCCTCGGGTTCCGGCTCAGGCTGGAGCACTCCTTCATCCACCAGCACCGCGCGCAGCGAGGAGATCGCCACTTCGATCTGATCATCCGCGGGCTCGGCGGTGGTGAGTTGTTGGAGCAGCATGCCCGGCCACACCAGGATGCGCAGGATGATGGAATCGCGCTTGCGCCCGGCAAGGCGGATGAGCTCATAGGCCACGCCGGCCACGATGGGCAGCATCACCAGGCGGGAGATGACGAGCAACACGGGAGACGGTACGCCAATGAGCGCATGCACCAGGATACTCACGATGAAGACCAGGAAGAGGAAGCTGGTGCCGCAGCGCGGGTGAATGCGGCTGTACGGCTTGCAGGCTTCCACGGTCAGATCGGCACCGGCTTCGTAGGCGTTCACCACTTTGTGCTCGGCACCATGATAGGCGAAGATGCGGCGTACATCGCCCATACGTCCGATGACCAGGATGTAGCCGATGAGCATCAGGATGCGCAGAACACCCTCACCGACACAAAACAGAAACGTCGGAACGCTGGGGATAAACTGCATGGCGAGAGAAGAGTGGCTGGACGCAGCTCCGGCATGGTGGAAGAGCAATTTTAGCACAAGCGAAGGCAGCACCACGAAGAAACCGATGCCGAACGCCAGTGCGCCGAGGATGGTGAGGTTATACTGCATCGGCGATAGCTTGATCTGCTCGTCGCCTTCGGTAGCCTGGTCGGCTGACCACATCAGCGTGCGATAACCCAGGCGCAGCGATTCGATGAGCGCGGGGGTGCCGCGCACAAAAGCGAGGCGCATCCAGGAACGGCCTTTGCTCCAACTGTCGACGCCCTCACGTTGTACGACAATGGAACCATCCGGCCGGCGCACCGCGGTGGCGACCCGGTCTTTGCCCCGGATCATCACGCCTTCCACGACTGCCTGACCGCCGTATGCCGTCCTATCCGTCATGTCTGCCTCCCTTATCCCATCATGTATCGCTCACTGCCCGGGCTGTGATGACGCCGGACAATTCGCTCGTTTCATGATAGTATACACATTATGAGCCCTCTGCACACCTGAATGTGCTGCAGAGGGCTCAAATGCAGGCGTTCTGCAGACCTGAGAAACGATCTTCACACACCTGCCGGCTGTTTGCTTGATCTTTTCGCGCCAGTCGCTTCCGACTGTTCTCACCCTATCATCTCCTGATAGCGCCTCGAACACCCGAAAACGACTGATACGTAAATCTCGGCGCAATCGACTCAGCAGGCATGTTGAAATCGTTTCTTACTTCTTCCCTGCCGTCTTCTTCTCTTCGCGCTCTTTGCGGAAGTTGGCATACTTCTGGTTGAAGCGCTCTACGCGACCGGCGGTGTCGAGCAATTTCTGCTGGCCGGTATAAAACGGATGGCACGCGGAACAGATTTCCACGCGGATCTCTTTCTGCGTGGAACGCGTCTGGAACGTATTGCCACAACCGCAAATCACGGTCGTATTAATGTAATCGGGATGGATACCGGATTTCATAATCTTCTCCTGCGAAGCAGTCTTCAAATTCTGCACCATCCGGCGGTGGCTACTTTGAGGACAACTTCAAAAAATCTGAACTGGCGCGATAGTATACCACAGACTTTTCCATGATGCAAATTGTATTCCCGGATAATGAAGGCGCCTGCCCCCACCGGGAACAGGCGCCTTCATTACACCGGCATCACGCAGTCAATATTATGGTTGCGTGATGCTCACATTGTCAAAGGTGACCGTTTTGGCGGCACTGGTGCTGCCGCTGGTCACCGCCAGCCCGACGTAGATCGGGTCGGTCATGGTGACGGTCGTATTCGAGCCCACCTGCGTCCAACTGCTGCCGTTGGCGGACATGAAGGCGCTCAGCGTATTGCTGCTGCGCACCACTTTCACCCAGTACGGCACCGCCGCCGCCGTGCTGCTGGTGGAGGAGGTGCTACCGCCGGCCGAGGTGCGGCGCAGGAAGTAGACGTAGTAGGTAGAGGTCGGCTTGTACATCGCTGACGCCTCGATGCTGTTGGCATTGAGGTTCTGCCGCATCATCACACCGGTACGTTCTGCCGTCGTCGCACTGGCGGCGCTGGCCACGCGGGCGACGATGGTGGTGTTACCGCTGAACTGGCGGTAGACAAAGCGGAAGGCATCCGCCGTACTGGTGACGCCCGCCCCGGCGCCGCTCACTGTGAAGGTGCCGGAAGAGTAACTGGCTGAGCCGGCTACGCCCACAGAGCCGATATCGCTGGTACCCCAGACGATGATGTTCACCGTGCTGGAGGTCGTCGCGACGTTGTTGTTGTCATACGCCTTCGCGGTCAGGTTGTAATTGCCCATGGCCACGCTGGTCCAGGAATAGGAGTATGGGCTGGTGCTGTCGGTGCCCAACAAGGTGCTGCCCTGGTAGAACTCCACCTTGCTGACCGTCCCATCGCTATCACTGGCGGTGGCATTGATGGTCACGCTGGCCGGAGCGACGTAGTTGGTGTTAGCCACCGGGCTGGTGATGCTCACTGTCGGCGGCGTGTCGACAATGATGTTTGCCGTGGCTGAGACGGTGGTGAAACCAAGATTGTCATACGCCAGCGCCGTCAGCGCATAGCTCCCCGCGGCCACACCGTTCCAGGCGTAACTGTACGGGCTGGTGCTGGCGGTACCGAGCAGCGTGATCCCGTTGTAGAATTCCACCTTGCTGATCGTCCCGTCACTGTCCGAGGCGGTGGCGGTGCAGGTGATGTTCGCCGGGGCGGTAAAGACGGCGCCATTGGACGGCGCAGTGAGGCTGACTGTCGGCGGCGTGTCCAGCGCGTACTTGCTGATCAGCGCGTTGTTCAGCGCGGTGAGGTCGCTGCTGTTCAGCACGTGGTCATAGACCACGATTTCCGCGATATCGCCATGGAGTGCCAGGTTGCTGTACATGGCGCGCATGCCGATATTGAAATGCGCTGTCGTAACCGCGGTGGTGTTGATGTTACCGGTGTAGTTCTGGTTGAACGGCTGGTTGCTGCCATTGAGCGCCAATTTGAAACCGGCATCGGTGCCGTCAAAGGTATTCACCGCCATGATCGTTGCGGTGCGGTTGGCGGCCCAGGTACTCGGGCTGGAGCAGACGATGTCTTTCGCCGTCTGTGTGCCACGCTTGATCGAGATGGTGCTGTTGGTGCTGGTAAATAGGAAGCAGCCGTCGTTGCTGATCGAGTTGTCGCTATGCTCATATAGCAGTTCTCCGCTATTGGAGGTTTTGAACACCGTGACGATGGTGAACGGGCCAATGGGTAGCGAGTTGACCTGCAGCAGGCTGGTGCCGTTGAAGCGCACCACCGGTTTGCCGTTGAAGACATTGGTGGTGAAGACCGGCGCGGCGCCGCCGATGGAGACGGCGTTGCGGCCATTGCCGCTCTGGTCCGTCCAGGTGGCCACCGGGTCATTGTTATTCATGCCCAGCGCATCGGCTCGCAGCCAGAGTAACATCCCCGTGGTGGGCAGGCTGCCTTGCACGGTGATGTTCACTGCTGGGGAGGTGGCCGTGCCGCCGGCATTGTCCGTCGCCACCGCCGTCAGCGCATACACGCCGGCGACCACATTGCTCCAGGTGTAGCTGTATGGACTCGTCGAGTCGGTGCCCAGCAGCGTCCCATTCTGGTAGAAGTCCACTTTCGTTATGCTGCCATCGGCATCCGCGGCGGTAGCATTGATGGTGAATGCCGCCGGCTCCGGGTAGACGGCATAGTTGCTTGGGCTGGTGATGCCCACGGTTGGCAGTTGATTGACCGTGCTTGCTGCGGTAGTGAACGTCAGGTTATCCACGAACTGGTACTGGCCGTAGTAACAGTTCTCCCCGTTCATGATGCACAGCGTCTTCGGGCTGCCCAGCGTGCTGCCGGCCAGCGGGGCTACGGTGACCACATTGCCGCCGTAGGTCAATTTCAGATTGCCGTTGATGGCCTCGATGGTCATGTTGTTCCAGACGTTGCACAGGTTGTCAATGCTGGTGGTGTCCGGCCAGGTGCAGTCCGGGATCACCGGCTGCCCATTGAAATGTACATAGTCGGTGCCGCCCCAGTTCCAGGTAAGACGCTCGTAATTGGCAATGACATTGCCGCCGGCATCCTTGATCAGGATGCGCACTTGCGTCCGCTTATCGCCGGTGTACACGTAGGCGAATTCCAGGTCGGCATTGATCTTCCAATAGGTGAGCCCATTGTTGGTGCCCAGGTCGCGGTAGGCATACTGATGGCCCGAGGAACCACACGCCAGCACTTTTAGGCAGGGCGGATTCACGGGAGCACCTTCGGTGTTGGTGTATTGCAGTTGGCCATAGTTGCCGCTGCTGCCATCAGTGAGTGGATCGCGTGTCCAGCCGAACTGGCTGTCGACCACGGTGCCGACGGTGAGGCCGGAGAAAAGATCGGTGGTGTTATAGGTGTTCACCACGATATTTGCCATGGCGGAGGTGGTGACATTATTCGAGTTATCGGTGGCTTTCGCAGTCAACGAGTAGGAACCGGTGGCCACATTGTTCCAGGTGTAGCTGTACGGGCTGGTTGAGCTCGTTCCCAGCAGCGTGCCGCCGTTGTAGAAGTCAATCTTGCTGACGGTGCCGTCAGAATCCGCCGCAGTGGCGGTGATGGTGATAGTGGCCGGGGCAGCGAACGCCGTGCCGTTGCTCGGACTGGTGATGCTCACGGTCGGCGGCATGTTCGCTAACACGGTGATATTCACCGTTGCGGAGGTGGTGACGGCGTTGGAATTATCCGTCGCTTTCGCGGTCAGCGCATACGCACCGGCGGAGATACTGCTCCAGGTGTAGCTGTACGGCTTGGACGAATCGGTGCCCAGCAGCGTGGCGCCATTGTAGAAGTCCACCTTGGTGATGCTGCCGTCATCGTCCAGCGCGCTGGCGGTGATAGTCACCGTGGCTGGAGCGCCGAAGACCATGCCATCGTTCGGGCTGGTGATGCTCACCGCTGGGGGCACATTCGCGCCACCCGGCATGCGCCACATGTTGGCCTTGCCGTCAAAACCGCTATTTTCTTCGAAGACGACGAACTCGTTGTTGGAACGCTTGAAGGCGGTAACGCCCATCGTCGCGTCATCCCAGGCATCGCTGCCGGAGATTTCCGGTCCGGCATTGAGGATGGTGTAGAGCGTGCCGTTGGCAGCATTGTACACATGGATCGGCCCCCAGAGTTCGGCGATGAAGATCTTGTCGGCGGCGACATCGAAGCCCATCCACTCATACACGCATCCCCACGGGCGCCAGGTTTCATATTGGAAGTTGACATCGTTAGAGGGATTGGGCAGGGTGATCTGCCAGCGCGGCGTGCGGTTGCCGAGGCTCCAGTTATCATACCGCGCCATATAGGAGATCACGTCATCCTGATCCGACGCGCGGTTCTGCGCGGGGCCGACCAGGTACATGATGTCGCGATCGGAGTCGTAATTCACTTTTGCTAGTTGCCCCCAGGTGCTGGTCACCCCCAGGCCGGGGTCCGGATAGCGAATGTCCTCATAGTCACCCACGTTAGTGCCGTAGATCGGCGCGCCTTGTGCGGTCAACCCTTTGAAGAAGAAGTGGCGTAGCACCGGATAGGTGCCATTCAGACAGGACAGCCACACATCGCCGTTCAGATCGACGTTGAAGAAAGCGAGGCCGCCGGGAGAGCCGGTGGCGGTGTTGACCGCTTCGCCGGCATCCTCCAGCCCGTTGCCATTGGTATCGATCCACACCTGCGCGCCGTCGTTGCGGATCTGCCCACAGGGAACGATGATCTCGCCATTGTAGCGGAAGATGCCGACATAGCCGACGCCCCCCTGCCCGCTGGTATAGTGGATCAAGGCGCGGCTGGCGCCGACGCGGCGCATGATGGACTGCGCGCCACCGCTACGCGGCGCGGCGCCATACAGCGAGTTATTCCAGTTGAAGCCGGTATAGCTCCATTCGGCGCCCGGCGCGGTCTGGTTGTAATCCAGCGAGCCATGGAAGTAGGTACTGTAGGCCTGCGTGCCGTCGCTGTCGGGATCGACATCCGGGCAGTTGCAGAAAAAGAGCCCGTTGACCATCCATACCAGCGCACCGGCAGCGGTAAACTTGCGCAGATCGCTCCCTTGCACGCAATTGGCCACGTAAATATTCCCCTGGCTGTCAACGCCGACCCCGGTGATGCCATAGAAGCGGGCATAACCGCCATTGGCTGGATCGTTGATCTGCCCTGGGTGTGACCCCGCATAGAGCCCACCTTGCACCCCGAAGGTACTGGCGAACGTGGGGGCAGTACTCAGGTTGGTGTAGATGCGAATATTCAGGTTGGAGCTGTTATCGGCAATCAGCAGGCGATCGTTCACCGAATCGTAGGCAATAGCCGCCGGGTTGGTGACATCGGTGATCTGTTTTCCAGCATAGGTGCCGTTCGGATGGTAGCAGAGGATGGCGCCCGTGTATTTCGTCGTCATGGTGGTGCCGATGGGGAAATCGTTGGCTTCCTGGATGATCCACAGGTCACCGCGCGTATCGACGACCATCGGGCCGGGCCGTGTAAAGGCAAAGGCGCGTGAAGGCAGCTCATACGCCTCGGCCTGGTAGCTGCCGGTGGCCACGCCACCGCAGTTGAGCGCGAACACCTGGGTCGAGCCGCTGTAGATCTCGATGCCGCAGATGACCAGGTGGCCATCGCCGCCCTGGCTGCTGCGGGAGAACGTGATGTTCATTTTACCGGTGGCATCGGTCATGGCATTCGGCAGATCCAGCACGGCCGCTTTGAACGTGCCGCCGGCCGCTGCCACGACATCATAACCGATGACGCTTTGCCCACCCGCATAGACATCGATCAACCGCTTGCCGGTCTGCGTTTCCGTGTATTCGGCGAAATGGCAGCGTACAGTGTAGGCGGTGTTCGGTGTCAGACCGGGGATGACATACGGGTTATAATCATTTTCCCGCTGCGATTGGTACACAATCATCGGCGCCGCATTGGGCACGCCGGCAGTACTGATGATCTGCGTGGTGATGTTGACCTTGGTATTTCCAGCCGTATAGTAGATGGGGAGGCTGGTGGTGGCGACGCGGATCATCTGGGCGCGGGAATCGCTGATGTAGACTTCGCTGTTGTTATTGGCTGCCGCCAACCCGCTGATGATGTTGATGCCGCGCGTCGAATCCCAGGGATCAATGGAAAGGTCCAGGGCTTTCGTCGATGCGGCGGTGCCTTGCATGTCGGTTTTCAGCAGGGTATTGCCCAGGTAGCCGGCGCCAACCAGGTAGACGTTGGTGCCGTTGCTGGTGATGGAGCCTTCCCCGCAACTGGAATTGCCGATGGCCTCGTTGCCATCGCGGAAGCTCTTGATGACTTTCCCATCTTTATATTCCTTCACCGCTTCCGCCCCGCCTTCGTCGTAGGGGGAGTTGGTGTAGCAGGTGCCGTCGGTGGCCGTCCATAGGGCGCTGATGCCATTGGAGACGTGCCCGTCGGAGAGGTTGCCACCGGCGCTGTTGCCGTACCAGCTCGACTTATAACCCATGTTCGTCGTGTTGCTGATGGTGATGTTGTCGAAGGTGGCGGTGCAGGTGGTGCCCGCGGCGCCGCCGGCGGCGAAGAAGCCGACCTCAATGGTGCCGGTGGGGGCGAACTGCCAGCCGCTGGTATTGGTCATCATCGACCAGATCACCCCGTCCGGGGAGCGATACGCAGCGAAGTTCTTGCCGATGCGCACCAGGCGGATCCAGATCGGCAGCGTGATATTGGTGGTCAGGCCGTTATAGGACCCGGTGCCCAGCGTCTGATCACGGGCAGTCTCGAAGACATTGTGTTTGCCGCTGCTGTCATCCTGGTAAGCGAAGGTCGTCGCGGCGGTGGTCGTGGTGGCATTGTTGTCCGTGCGGAGCATGATGCCCGCTCGCGCATGCGCCGGCCCGCTGAACGCGGAGATGCGGGCGATGATATCGATATCTCCGCCGGTATTCGTCTGATAGGTGTAATGCAGTTGGTCGTTGCCGGAATATTTTTCACCCGTGCCGGCGCCGGTGACAGTCAGCACACTGCCATTTTCCGTGTGCGAGCCCGCCACGGTGGGCGAGCCGATATCGACGTCGAGATAAGTCGCATGCGCACTGGTGAAACAGAGCGCGAGGAGCAATGCCGCAAGGAGTGCGGTCAATGCCTTACGTGAGGTCATTAACATTTCGGTTCCTCCATTCACTTCATAGGGTTTGAGACATGTTGCTCAATCCGATAATTCAGCTCTCGGCAGGCAGTCACCGAGATAAGTCGCCGGAGCATATGAAGGTAGTGATGTGCCCACCTTTCGCCTAAGAACTGTTTTGAAACAATCTGAGCGCGAATACGGGCATGGGAGCAGGTCGTCTGCGAAATGGCGGGCTAGTCCGGATCACTCATGATCTTCATGATCCAGGTTAGCGATGCATTATTCCGAGAGACTCGTGAATAATGCGGGCTAGCACGTGTGAGTACGTTATATTTTGATTTTAACTATCGCCGTTTATTTGTCAATAGGACATATACCTCATTTGAACGGTAACTGTATAAAATCGATCGTAACGGCGTATACCTGCCCCCAGTGGTAGGGAACACAATAGCGAGAAGATGCGGTTGTGCAAGGACAAGAGCACGCTGTTGGTCAACGATTCGCTCACGCTGACCAGCATCCCGGAGGCGTGCTTCTCCTACCGCCTGGGCATTCAAATAGATGCGGATATGAAGTAGGGCACGCCGCGGCGAGTTGTTCCTACCACCAGATACCGGTGAGGTGATACTGCCCCTGCAAGCTCGTGCCTGCAGGGGCAGTATGGTTGTCGGTTTTTACGGTTGCGTGATGCTCACATTGTCGAAGGTGACCGTCTTGGCAGCCGATGTGCTGCCGCTGGTCACCGCCAGCCCGACGTAAATCGGGTCGGTCATGGTGACAGTTGTGCCCGAGCCTACCGCCGTCCAACTGGAACCGTTGGCGGACATGAAGGCGGAGAGCGTATTGCTGCTGCGCACCAGTTTTACCCAGTAGGGTGGGGCGGCGGCAGTGGTGCTCGCTGTCGAGGACGTGCTGCCGTTGGCGGTGGTGCGGCGCAGGAAGTAGACGTAGTAGGTCGATGTCGGTTTATACATCGACGACGCTTCGATGCTGCCGGCGGTCAGATCCTTGCGCATCATCACGCCAGCCCGTTCCGTCGTGGTGGCACTGGCTGCCGTGGCCACGCGGGCAATGATTGTCGTGTTGCCACTCAATTGCTGGTAGACAAAGCGGAAGGCATCCGCGGTGCTGGTCACCCCGGCGCCAGCGCCGCTCACTGTGAAGGTGGGCGAAGCATAGCTGGCCGAGCCGGCGATCCCGACGGTGCCGATGTCACTGGTACCCCAGACCACGATATTCACCGTGCTGGAGGTGGTGGTGACATTGTTGTTGTCATAGGCCTTCGCCGTCAGCGCATAATTGCCCATCGCCACGCTGGCCCAGGTGTAGCTGTACGGGCTGGTGCTGTCCGTGCCGAGGAGCGTCGCTCCCTGGTAGAACTCTACCTTACTGATGGTGCCGTCACTATCCGAGGCGTTGGCATTGATCGTGACACTGGCGGGGGCAATGAAATTGGTGTTATTTGCCGGACTGGTGATACTCACCGTCGGCGGGGTGTCCACGGTGATATTCACCGTCGATGACGTGGTGATGTTCCCGGAATTATCGTAGGCCTTGGCGGTCAGCGCGTAGGCGCCGGCGGGCGCACTGTTCCAGGTGTAGCTGTACGGGCTCGAGAAGCTGGAGCCGAGTAACGTAGACCCCTGGTAGAATTCCACCCGGAGGAGAACACCATCGCTGTCGCTGGCCGTCGCATTCATCGTCACCGTGGCCGGCGCGGTGTAGACCGTGCCGTTCGTCGGGTTGGTGATGCCCACCGTAGGCGCCTGGTTGGTGGTCGTTGCGTTGGAGAACGTCAGGGCATCAATGTAGACAATCTCCCCGTAGTAGTTGTTCAGGCCGACCTGGAAGACCAGTGTCTTCGGACTGCCCAGCGTGCTGCCGGCAAGCGGCGCGGTGGTGACCACATTGCCGCCATACGTCAATTTCACGTTGCCGCCGACAGCTTCGATGCTCATCGCATTCCAGGTATCACAGAGATTGTCAATTGCCGTGGTATCCGGCCAGGTGCAGTCAGGGACCACCGGCTGTCCGTTGAAGTGCAGATAGTCTGAGTTGCCCCAGTTCCAGGTCAGGCGGTCCAGCATGGCGATGGTATTGCCGGACGCATCATTGACCAGAATGCGGTACTGTGTCCGCTTATCGCCGGTGTAGATATAGGCGTAATTCAGACAGCAGGCGATCTTCCAGTAGGAGAGCCCGCTGTTGGCCCCCAGGTCGCGATAGGCATTCTGATAGCCGGACGAACCACACGCCTGTATCTTCATGCAGGGCGGGATCGGTGGCGACGCTTCGGAACTGGTGAAGTCCACCAGCCCGTAGTTGGGCGCTACGCCGTCCGTCGCCGGATCGCGCGTCCACCCATACTGCCCGTTCGCCACCATGCCGATGGTGAGACCGGCGAAGAGGTCGAGGGTGGTCGGATTGACGGTGATATTCACCGCCGGTGAAGTCGTGACATTCGCGGAGTTATCCGTCGCCTTCGCGGTCAACGCATAACTGCCCGGCGCCACGCTGCTCCAGGTGTAGCTGTACGGGCTGGTTGAACAGGTGCCCAGCAGTATGGCCCCCTGGTAGAAGTCAACCTTGCTGATGGTGCCGTCGGCATCCGCTGCTGTGGCATTGATCACCACGGTAGCCGGTGAGGCATAGACCATATAGTTGCCCGGGCTGGTGATGCCCACTGTTGGCAATTGATTGTTCACGCTCGTGGCGGTGGTGAAGGTCAGGTTATCCACGAACTGGTATTCACCGTAGTAGTCATTCTCACCCGCCAGGATGCACAGCGTCTTCGGGCTGCCCAGCGTGCTGCCGGCCAGTGGTGCCACGGTAACCACATTGCCGCCGTAGGTTAGTTTCAGATTGCCGTTGATCGCCTCGATGGTCATGTTATTCCAGACATTGCACAGGTTGTCGACACCCGTGGTGTCCGGCCAGGTGCAGTCCGGGATCACCGGCTGTCCATTAAAGTGCACGTAGTCGGAGCCACCCCAGTTCCAGGTAAGGCGGTCCAGGTTGGCGATGACATTGCCACCGGAGTCCTTCACCAGGATACGCACTTGTGCCCGCTTATCGCCAGTGTACACGTAGGCGAATTCCAGATCGGCGTTAATCTTCCAGTAGGTGAGGCCGCTGTTCGTCCCCAGATCGCGGTAGGCACACTGGTAGCCGGAGCCACCGGCCGCAAATACTTTCAGACACGGCGGCGCCACCGGTGCGCCTTCGGTATTCGTATACTGCAATTGTCCGTAGTTGCCGCTGGAGCCGTCCACGGTCGGATCACGCGTCCACCCGTTCTGGCCATTCGGGACAGTGCCCACCACGAGGCCGGCAAACAGGTCGGTGGTGGAGTAGGTATTCACCACGAAATTCACCATCGACGAAATGGTGACATTGTTCGAGTTATCAGTGGCTTTCGCGGTCAGCGAATAGGCGCCGGTGCCGACATTATTCCAGGTGTAGCTGTATGGGCTGGTGCTGTCGGTACCGAGTAACATGCTGCCGTTGTAGAAGTCGACTTTGCTGACGGTGCCGTCACTGTCCGCCGCGGTGGCGGTGATGCTGATGGTGGCCGGAGCGCCGAAGGCGGCGCCATTGCTCGGGCTGGTGATGCTCACCGTTGGCGGGAGATTCGACAGCACGGTGACGTTCACCGCCGCCGACGTGGTGGCGGCGGCGGAATTGTCTGTCGCGACCGCCGTCAACCGGTATGCGCCGGCGGCGACATTGCTCCAGGTGTAGCTGTACGGTTGCGTGGAATCGGTGCCCAGCAATGCCGCGCCGTTGTAAAAATCCACCTTGCTGACGCTGCCGTCGTCATCATAGGCGGTGGCATTGAGGGTGATCGTCGCCGGGGCGCCGAAAACCGACCCTTCGCTGGGACTGGTGAGGCTCACCGCCGGCGGCATATTCGCCCCGTCCGGCATCCGCCACATATTGGCCTTGCCGTTGAAGCCGCTGTTTTCGGAGAAGACCACGAACTCGTTGTTGGCGCGTTTGAAGGCGGTGACACCCATGGCGGCATCTTCCCACGCATCGCCGCCGGAGACTTCCGGGCCGGCGTTGAGGATGGTGTAGAGTGTGCCGTTGGAAGCGTTGAATACATGGACCGGGCCCCAGAGCTCGGCGATGAAGATCTTGTCGGCCGCGACATCCATCCCCATCCACTCATAGACACAGCCCCATGGACGTCCGACTTCGTATTGGAAGTTGACATCGGTAGACGGGTTGGGCAGGGTGATCTGCCAGCGCGGCACGCGGTTGCCGGTGCTCCAGTTGTCGTAGCGCGCCAAGTAGGAGATCACATCGTCACTCCCGGAGTTGCGTGTCAGTGCAGGACCGACCAGGTACATCGAATCGCGGTCGGAGTCATACACAACTTTCGAGAGTTGCCCCCACATGCTGACGGTGCCGAGATTGGGGTTCGGGTAGTTGATATCTTCGTAATCGCCAGTGTTGGTGCCATAGATCGGCGCCCCCTGTGCGGTCATGCCTTTCAAGACGAAATGGCGCAACACCGGATTGCTGGCTCCCAGGCAGGACAGCCAGATGTCGCCCTTATTATCGACATTAAAGAAGCTGATGCCGCCGGGAGCACCAACGCTGGTATTCGTCACTTCGTCAGGAGTTTGCAAGCCGTCGCCATTGGTATCGATCCAAACGGTCCCACCACTATTCGTGATCGATCCGCATGGCACGGTGATATCGCCGGTAAAGCGGAAGATGTCCACATGGTCCACCACACCTTGTCCGCTGGTGTAGTGGATGAGTGCGCGGCCAACGCCGACGCGGCGCACGATGGACTGTGCGGCAGCACCGCGTGGGGCGGCACCATACAGCGAGCCATTCCAGTTGAAGCCGGCATAGCTCCACTCGGCGCCCGGCGCGGTCTGGTTGTAGTCCAGCGCGCCATGGAAATAGGTGCTGTACGCCTGCGTGCCGTCGCTGTCAGGGTCCACATCCGGGCAGTTGCAGAAGAAGAGCCCGTTGACCATCCATACCAGCGCCCCGGCGGAGGTAAACTTGCGCAGATCGCTCCCCTGGTTGCCGCAGGAGACGTAGATATTGCCTTGACTATCAACACCCACACCGGTGATCCCGTAGAAGCGGGCATAGCCGCCGCTGGCCGGATCGTTGATCTGCCCCGGATGTGAGCCGGCATAAAGCCCGCCCGTCACGCCGAAGGTATTGGCAAACGTCGGGGTGGTGCTGAGATTGGTGTAAATGCGAACATTCAGATTGCTGCTGTTATCGGCAATGAGCAAGCGGTCGTTGACGGAGTCATAGGCGATCGCTGCCGGGTTGGTGACATCGGTGATCTGCTTATTGGCATAGGTGCCGTTGGGATGGTAGCAGAGGATGGCGCCTGTGTATTTCGTCGTCATCGTCGTGCCGATGGGGAAGTCGTTAGCTTCCTGGATGATCCACAGGTCGCCGCGGGTGTCCACCACCATGGGACCAGGACGGGTGAAGGCGAAGGCGCGCGAAGGCAACTCGTAGGCTTCCGTCACGAACCCGCCGGTGGCAATGCCACCGCAGTTGATGGCGAACACTTGCGTGCCGCCGCTGAGAATCTCGATGCCGCAGATAACAATATGCCCATCGCCGCCCGAGTGGGCCTGGAAGGTCACGGTCATTTTCCCCGTGGCATCGGTCATCGCATTCGGGAGATCCAACACCGCCGCTTTGAAGGTGCCGCCCGCGGCGGCTACCACATCATAACCGATGGAGGACTGGCCACCGGCGAACACATCGATCACCCGCTTGCCGGTCTGCGTTTCCGTGTATTCGGCGAAGTGGCAGCGCACGGTGTAGGCGGTGTTTGGCGTCAGGCCAGGGATGACATAGGGATTATAATCGTTTTCCCGCTGGGACTGGTACACCTGCATCGGCGCCGCGTTGGGCACGCCGGCGGTGCTGATGGTCTGCGTGGTGATGTTCACCGTGGTGTTCCCGGCGGTGTAATAGAGCGGGATGCTGGTTTGCGCCACCCGGATGAGCTGCGCACGCGAATCGCTGATGTAGACTTCCGAGCCGTCGCTTTTCGCGCCCAACCCGCTAACGATGTTGATGTTATGGGTACTATCCCACAGATCGACATCCAGATACAGTGGCTTCGTCGCCGCGGGGGTGCCTTGCATATCGGTTTGAAACACAAGGTGCCCCGGTTGCCCGGCGCCCACCAGATACATGTGCGATCCGTCGCTGGTGATGGAGCCTTCTCCGCAACTAGAGTTGCCAAAGGCCTCGTTGCCGTCGCGGAAGCTCTTGATCACCTTGCCGTCTTTATACTCCTTCACCGCTTCCGCCCCGCCCTCATCATACGGGGAGTTGGTATAGCAGGTGCCGTCGGAGGCCGTCCACAGGGCGCTGATGCCGTTGGAGACATGGCCGTCGGAGAGGTTGCCGCCGGCGGTGTTGCCGTACCAACTCGACTTATAGCCCATGTTGGTCGTGTTGCTGATGGTGATGTTGTCGAAGGTGGCAGTGCAGGTGGTGCCCGCGGCGCCGCCGGCGGCGAAGAAACCGACCTCGATGGTGCCGGTGGGGGCGAACTGCCAGCCGCTGCTGTTGGACATCATGGACCAGATCACGCCGTCCGGGGATTTATACACGGCGAAGTTTTTGCCGATGCGCACCAGGGATCCAGAACGGCAAGGCCATCTTCGTGGTGACGCCGCTGTATGTACCGCCGTACGATACTGCCGAGTCGTGCGCGGTGAAAAAAACGTTGTGCTTGCCGCTGCTGTCATCCTGGTAGGCGAAGACGGAATTAGCCGTGGTGGCGGTCTTCGTATTGTCGGTGCGCAGCATGATGCCCGCGCGGGCATGTGCATTGCCGCTGAAGGCGGAGATGCGGGCGATGACGTCGATGTCCCCCCCAGCATTGGTCTGGTAGGTGTAGTGGAGTTGGTCGTTGCCGGTCCAGGTATCCCCGGTACCGGCGCCGGTGACGGTCAGCACGCTGCCGTTTTCCGTATGCGAACCGGCGACCGTCGGGGAGCCGATATCGACATCAAGATAGGCGGCGCGCGCACTGCCGACACAGAGCGCGAGGAGCATTGCCGCCAGGAGTGCGGCCAATGCCTTGCATGAAGTAAAATGCATACCATGTCCCTCCATTCGCTTGATTGCGTTTACGTTAGCGTAATACGATTTGAAAAGAGAAGCCTGCAAAGGTGCTGATGTGCTCGCATCTTGCGTGCGCGAAGATGCGGGCACGGAGCAGATCATCTGCGAAATTGCAATAATCGCAATACCACTGCAAAGGGAGACGTGATGCGGGTTTCTGCCTCACTTCATTGCCTGATAAACGATTTTCGCGGGTCCTGATTGACTAGCACGTGCGAGCGAGCTATACTTTGATTTTAATCCGCGCCGTTGATTTGTCAATAGAACGTAAGTATTCTTTTCTTCTACTTACGCTTGCTGGCGAATTGACAGGCATGGTGCTGCCGTGTTGTCATGAATAATGGAAGGGGGCATGCATGTCGATGGATTCTCAACATGACCATAAGCCGCCGGCGACACGCAAGACGGTGACTCAAAAGGATGTGGCGGAGCGCTGCGGCGTGCATCGCAGCACGGTGTCGTTTGTCTTCAAAGGCGACCCGTGTATCCCGGAGGCGACGGCGGCGCATATTCGCCAGGTGGCCGCCGAGATGGGGTACGACCCTGCCCTGAACGCCGCCGCCCGCCGTTTGATCGGGCAGAAATATGGCCGGCGCACGCTCAATCACCTCATCGCCCTCGGATTTCCGGACAACTTCCATTGCTACAACTTCTGGCTATACCTCTTTCAAGGAGTGCTCGATACGCTGGCCAGGGAGGGCTTCGGCGTGGTCACCACGCAACTGGTCGACCCATATCAATTATCGTCCCATGATTTTTTACCGGTATTGAAACGTGGCGAAGTTGATGGATTTATCGTCCAGGCCAGTATCGTGCCGTTCTTGAAAACGAGCGGGGTTATACCCGAGATGCCCCTGGTGGCGTTGCTGCACAAAGCAAAACCCTCTTGCCCTGGCGTGCTGGTCAACGAACATGTCGGCGCCTACCAGGCGATGTGCCATCTCCTCGACCTTGGTCATCGGACGATCTTGCATTTTACATTACCGGAAGATGTCGAGGGCGTCCTCTGGCCCCGGTATCGTCTCGCGGGGGTGCGACAGGCACTGGAAGAACGCGGGCTGTCGCCAGAACACCATCTGCGATTGCTGCCCAAACCGCATGCATGGCAACCTCCGTTGAGAGCCGCAAGTGAACTGGGCAGTGTGGAGAACACCACCGGGGAAGATGCAGAGATTCGGCAGTTGCTGGCGGATTTCCTCGCCGCACATCCCGAGGTGACCGCCATCCAGGCGCTCAATGACGCCGACGCCATCCGCATCTTTTACCACTTGAAGGCGCTGGGTATTCGCGTACCCGAGGACATCAGCCTCATCGGCTGCGACGACGTCGACCCCTTGCTCGACGAAAACCGCAACAATATCCTCACTACTATCCACCTGCCCCTGCGGGAAGTCGGCCAGGAAGCCGCGCGGCTGATGCTGCGTGTGATCTGTGGAGACGCCGCAGAGGACGAAACAGTGACCCTGCAGACGACTCTGGCGGTGCGCAAAACGACCGGGCCGGCACGGGTTACCTGACTTCCGGCACAATGATGTGCTCGTTCAACCGTGCGATTTTAAAGCCGACAAAACGAGCAGGGGCACGCTGCAGGTATTCGGCCAGTGGGATGGTGACCACTTTTTTCGCGGAGAGGCTGGCGTGCTGCGCATAAGCGATGCCGTGTTCTATACGAATGATGCCGACGTGGCCGGCGATGATCCCCGGGGTGGAGATGATGAAGATGATCATGTCGCCGGTGTGTAGCTTACCGGCCACGTGTTTCACACCGTTCCGGGGGATGTAGCGCGTAGTGCACACTTCGTCGGGGATATCGTGGAACTGCGTCAACCCTTTCTTCGCAAAGAAGGCGGCGCGAGAGATGGTCTTCGTCATCGTGCACGTTTGACCGGCGCCAACCTCCTCGGTAACATCGTGCAGGAACCAGGCGTTGGCGGGCAGCCAGTCGGAGACGGTGTAGTGGTTGCGCCAGCGGTAGGCGATCTGGCCATCTTTGTAGCGGATCCGCTGCAGTGTCTCGCCGAAGCGGGCGTGGTTCGGCGCGAGGGCCAGCGCATAGACTTCCTCGACGTAGGTGAGGCAGTCGACGTGTTTGAAATCCACCAGCGGGTCAGGATCCGGCTGCTGGCCGGCGCCTTCCCCGAGCGGGTCGAGCACATATTGCGCATTGATCGCAACTCGATCGGCCCAGAACGCGACACGCTGCGGCAGTGGCTGCTTCGCTATGGTGGCATACACATCGTTCCACTGCTGCGGGGTAAAGGCGGACGGATTGGTGCGCGGGACCGGTGCGCCGGCATGTAATGGATCAGACATACCAAGTGTGAAGAGGATGAATCCTGCCACGAAAAAGGCTCCGATACGAAAAGCCATGTGCGACTCCGATGTGATTTTTCATGCGCCTGCGTGCGCCTCTGACGTACGCAGGCGTTTGTACTTCCGCCAGAAAGCCGCTAATGTTACGCCAGCTATCACTCCCAGGCCATACCCCGTGTTAGACCAAAGTTGCGACACGAAGGATCGCTGCTCGTGACTGAGATAAGCGATGGAGACTTCAAGGAGTGTGACGCCGACGATACAGGCCACAAAGATAACAATGAGGAAGGCAAGTCCGCGCAGCATTGATCGAGTGGTCTGCGGGGATGCGCCAGGTTGCGTAACCGGTTGCGGTGGGTAAAATTGGACGAGGGCCAACTGTATGAGGCCAAAGAGCACACCACTGATTATGCCCCCGGTGAATGCAAATGCCAACCGGACATGCGTCAACGGGCCGACCAGGGTGAGTACGATTTCCAGCAAAACGATAATCCCGATCGTCAGCAGGATAGATTTCCGCACATCTTCCCGTGTGCTCATAGCGCACTCCTCTCGTTACTCCCAGTTGGGGGCATCTTTAAAAGCCCGCACCGGAATGGCGATTATAGCATATTACCCACCCGTGACGGGTTGCCGCCGGCTCCATTGCCTCCAGGCTGGGCGTGAGCGGGTGATCTCCACTTCGAAGGCATCCATCAGGCCGCCAATGGGGGGATTGAATTTGCGGGCCGCCACAGTCACCTCAACCACGGGAAGAAATTCCAGCAGGATCTCGGTGGCGATGTGTTCGGCCAGCGCTTCGAACAGGGCGAATTCGCGCTCGGTCTGGATGCGTTGAATCAGCTTATAGACCGCCGGGTAGTTGACGGTGGTGGTGAGATTATCGGTGAGGCCGGGTGTCTGCAGATCCAGCCGCAGATCCACATCGACCGCCAGCCGGATGCCTTGCTCGCGCTCCTGCGGAAAGGCGCCATGGTGGCCATAGAAGATCATGTTGCGCATGCGCAGGTGATCGCCGGCCAATTGTCCGCGCACGCAATCCACCACGCCCAGTTCGGTGACAATCACATCCATGGGCATATCGTGCTCGGCGGACGGCACGTGCGGCGATAATTGGAACGCGTAGGCCAGCGCCACGCGCCACCCCTCGCTCTCTACCAGCAGGGAATCATAAAAGCCCGCACCGTACCCGATGCGGTTGCCCGCGGCATCGAAGACCGTGCCCGGCACCACGAAGAGTTCCACATCCGCCGGGTCCACCTCCGGCGCATCGGCCGGCGGTTCCATGATGCCATAGGGTCCCGGCTGCAGTTGATCGAGATTGGTCACCTGGTGCAGCATCAAGCGCCGCTCACGTTTGACAGTCCGCGGCAACGCTACCCGTTTGCCCTGTGCCAGCGCATGGCGAATCAACGCATCGGTCTGCACCTCTTTTCCGAAGGACAGGTAGCTGGAAAGAGTGGACGCGCCGGCGAAGATGGGCAACTCGCAGACGGTGCGGGTGATGGCGGCGCTGCAGGCATGTGCCTCTTCGGGCGGCAGCGCCTCTCGCCGGGCCAGCATCTCCTTGCGCAACCCGGCCTTGATCGGGCGTAAATCGATAGGCATGGAAACGGTCTCAGTCATGGTATACTCTAGCTAGGCTGCTCAATCTTCGTCGCGGCCCCGCTTCAACACGCGCTCTTTTTCACGGGCGGTTTCGCGTTCGGTGATCGCTTCGCGTTTATCGTACTGGCGTTTACCGCGGGCCAGTGCCAGTTCCATCTTCGCTCGTCCCTGCGAAAGGTAAATTTTCAGCGGGATGAGGGCAAACCCCTTTTCCCGGGTTTTTCCCAGCAACCGCCGGATCTCTTCCCGGTGCAGCAGCGCCTTGCGCGGGCGCAGCGGGTCGACATTGGCGCGGTTCCCCTGTTCGAAGGGACTGACATGCATATTATGCACCCAAACCTCGCCATTTTCGACACGCGCGTAACTGTCACGCAGGTTACCCTTTCCCCCGCGCAACGACTTGATTTCCGTGCCGGTTAATACCAGCCCGGTCTCGTAGCTCTCGACAATTTCATAGTCGTGCCACGCTTTGCGATTTTCAACTAGCACGCGATTTTTCGTCTCAACCATGGTTTAACTCAGTCTAATTCCGTAGAGGATGGGTAATAGAAAATTGACGCATCATTCCCGTATTCTTATGTAGGAATGCTACACGCACATCCGTCGTGGCAAATGCCTGTGTGGATGTGCGTGTAAGACAGACTGATACGGGATCAACGTTGATTAGCCCGCTTAATTCACGAATCCTTTCGGAAGAAAGCATCGCGAACCTAAATGATGACGAGCAGGCATCATCCAGGTCAGGCCATCGCGATCTGGGCATTTTTCGGACGTCGACCTCGACGACGCGGTGCAGCGACCGGTGCGAGACTCGCCTCGCGCCGCAGCATTTCGATCGATTCATCGATCTCATGGACCCGCTCCATCAAGCGTTCTCGGCGCCGCATCAACGTCGCAATTTTCCGGTCGTTGGCTTTCCCGGATTTTTTCAGGATTTTGCGACGATCGCGAAGCTTCGCCATATAGGCATCGACTTCTTCAATGCTCATCTCTTCAATTGTCGGCATGATTTTCCTCCTAGGACAACGGTGCGCAATAACAAATTGCTCAAAAAGAGTGTAGCATACAAATTAAACCGCCGCAAGTTGTGCATCGCAATTTTTAAGACAAAGTTTTCGAACGTATTGAATTTACACAACAACGTTTGCCTGACATCCTCATCAATATGGGGCACAATTCACCGGACAAGCTGGTAAAATCTGTATCTTATGTCAAAAAAAGACCTACGAAGCTGTGCGATGATTCTAGTGAATTCCCATCGACTTATACGAATTATGCGGGCGTATGCACGCAGTTTCCCTGTTCCCTCCTACCGCCGATTGGCATCTCATCCTGCAGTGTCAAACACGGCTGGCAGGAGGAAGCGCGGCACTGCGCCGACACCCGCACTATTTATATCGGCAATCGGACAAGGGAAATCAACAGCGCTGTCGAATAGCATGGTAACACACTATTTTTGATCGGTACCCAATGCCACTGGATTTTCGTTATCACCTGGCCAGTTTGACGGCGGTCTTCAGCGCGTTGCTCATCGGGATCCTGCTCGGGGTCGCGATGATCAACTCCGCGGTGTTGATCGACCAGGTGAAACAGATGCGAGAAGAATATAAAAAGTCACAAAAAGCTGATGAAATCGACCAGCGCACCGACCTGTTCAATCAGCGCACCCAGGCGTTATTGGTCCATAAGCGCCTGTTGTATCGAAACGTGGTGCTGGTCTGCGACGGGTTTGTCTTCCCGGAAGACCAGATGCAGGCTGTGCGACAAACGCTGCAACAAGCCGGCGCCACCGTGACCGCGGAAATCATCCTGAAGCCGGGGCTCATGCAGGTCGCGCCGGAACGGGTGAAGGCGATGTACCAGCAAATCGGCATCTCGGCAGATGGCGAACCGAGCGTGCAGGATTTGCTGTATCGCTTCGGGCGGGACACGGGCCGGGGGTGGACGAGCATCACCCAGGTGCTGGAAGGAGAAAAATTGATCCGCGTCAGCGGCGACATTAATATGCCCATCTCCACCGTGGTCTACCTGGGCGGGAGCATCACCTCTCCCGAAGACCCGCTCAACACCATCGATTTTCCCTTCCTGCGCGCCTGCGTGGAGCGCCGCCTGCATATCGCGGCCGCCGAGGAATTCGATGAAAAGCGCCCATCGGTGATGAGCGACTACCAGAAATACGCTCCCATCGCCATTGACAATATCAACAAGGCCGCCGGCCGCATCGCCCTCGTCCTCGCCCTCTCCGCCAACCGGCAAGGCCATTTCGGCTACCGCCCGAACGCGGATGACGTGGCACCGGATATCGAGTGAGGAATTCAGGATGCAGGATACAGGATGCAGGGCTACTATTGCACGGAAGGGATAGCGAATCTCGATTGCCTTGTTTGTCTGAACCATGATTCAAGGATTTCAGGATTTCCTTGATGGCATGAGTGCATCCGAATTGCATGATCAGTAACCAGGCCGTTAGAAGGGGATGCACCGGTTTTGGGGACTGACATCGAAACTCCGGTGGGCGGGGAGGCTGTCCGTGCTTCTCGTTCAGCAGGGGGTGAGGGGTAGAGGGAGTTTCGGTGTCTGTCCCCAAAACCCTATCGTAGATACTGGCTGCAGAGAACCGCAGCAAAAAATCAAGTGCATCAAGGTTCAGACAAAAAGAAAAGCCTTCCGTTTCTAGCCCTTGAATCCTGAATCCTGAATCCTGCATCCTGAATCCCCCGCACAAACCTCCTCCCTGATGCTATAATAGCACCCGCACTATACTGAGTTACGCAGGATAGGAACAGGAATTTTATGTTCAAAGGCTTTTTCAATCGCATCAAGGAAGTCTTTCGCAAGAGCGAGATCACCGAGGAGATGTACGATGAGCTGGAGGAGTCGCTCATCCTCGCGGATGTGAGCGTCACCACCAGCACGGAGTTGGTGCAGAGCTTGCGCGAGGCGATTCGCAAGAACGGCGTGAAAGATGTGGACCGCGCGTATGAGATCCTCCAGGAGCTCATCGCCGAGCGCTTGGCGCTGCATGCCCGGCCCATCGTCCGCCCGGCCGCCCGCCCGGCGGTGGTCCTGGTGGTGGGTGTGAACGGCGTGGGGAAGACCACCACCATCGCCAAGCTCGCCAACCTGTTGAAATCGCAAGGCCACTCGGTGATCATGGCCGCCGGCGACACCTTCCGCGCCGCCGCCATCGAGCAACTGGAGCTGTGGGGGAACCGCACCGGCATCGAGGTGGTCCGCCACCAGATGGGCGCCGACCCGGCGGCGACGGTGTTTGACGCCATCCAGGCAGCGCGCGCGCGCAACGTCGAGTATGTCATTGTCGACACCGCGGGCCGCCTGCACACCAAGCGCAACCTGATGGAAGAGCTGAAGAAGATCAACCGCATCATCGAGCGCGAACTCGGGCATGGCGCGGACGAGACGCTGCTGGTACTGGATGCCACCACCGGCCAGAACGCCCTCATCCAGGCGCGCGAATTCTCCGAGGCCGTCGGCCTCACCGGCCTGGTGCTCACCAAGCTGGACGGCACCGCCAAAGGCGGCAACGTGCTCTCCATCGCCGCCGAAATCCCCATCTCCATCCGCTACATCGGCACCGGCGAGCGCGCCCAGGACATCGCCCCCTTCAATGCGGCGCTATTCGCGCGGCAGTTCCTGCCGGCGCGGGAGGAAGAAGGGTAGGTGTCGACGCGTTGAGTCCCGAGAGGGACGACCGAAAATAGCCTGAAGTTTAGCCATTTTCAGACGCAGTAGTGCCCTGGTCTGACGGGGATTTCGCCTCTTCACCGTCTCTTTAGGCCCGCGTGGCCATCACCAGCGCTTCGGGGGTGATCCGCACCCCGTACG
>Ga0272448_1001470_pt1 | contig 31636 bp, 33 predicted proteins | sample YNPCB0191_FD_202220 | JGI IMG/M metagenome (GOLD analysis project Ga0272448, IMG submission 202220) | Hot spring sediment microbial communities from Yellowstone National Park, WY, United States - YNP-CB-019-1 | ecosystem: Environmental > Aquatic > Thermal springs > Hot (42-90C) > Sediment...
CTTGAGATCACTGTGTTCGCGCGCGTTTTATCTCCAATATGATTCGTTGTTGTATTCCAGAATGGATGAGAGGAGTCCTTCTGAATAACTCTGTCCAACCAATCCTCGACCTCGTTGGACAGGCTCTGGATGTAAACCATCAGAAAAGAGAACCATTTTATACTGTGTCCACCCACATTTTTCCGCACAATCAGTCCGATTGGAAGGGCTCGTGGTCTAGCTGGTTATGACGTCGCCTTGACATGGCGGAGGTCAGGAGTTCGAATCTCCTCGAGCCCATTGCTCTTCTGAGGCTATTGTTCTCCTAACCCCATTGTTCTTCTCAGTCGTATCCCTTCACTCCATCCCATTTTGGAGATTAAATGACCTCTGGGTAAAACCTGTCTCCACCGGCCTGGTGTCAATCCGCATGTTTTTTCTACCCCGGGGACTACTTCGATGGGATGGGGGGCCGTCCCAGAGCGTGATATCCGTACTTTACGTGGATGATGAACCAAATTTTCTCGAACTGGTACAGATATTCATGGAGAGAGAGGGGGACTATTCCATTCATACTGTGCAGTCTGCCCGTGAGGCACTGGAGGAACTGTCCCGGAACGCCTATGACGTGGTCGTCTCGGACCTGTACATGCCCGTCATGGATGGCCTCGACCTCCTGCGTGAAATCCGCAGCCAGGGAAACGCGATCCCCTTTATCATCTGCACCGGTGTGACGGAAGACGGCAAAAAGCAGCAATCTTTCTCCCTTGGTGCAGATTCCTTCATCGTGAAGGAGGGAGACCCGGTGAAATTTTTCGATTTGCTCTGCCGGGCAGTCAATGAGGCAGTCAGAAAATGTTGAAATGGCACAACGTCAGAGGTTTCCAAAATGCGGAGTGTATCCTGGCGGGAGTCTCCCCCATGAAACGCGCTCCGTGATTTTACAAATATACTTCCCGGATGCATGGCGGTCAGGGGGTCTTTATGGACGATGAATCGGCACTCCGCAGGTGGTTTGGCCTCGAAATGAGGCGGATCAACGAGGGGATTGCGAGCGGAAGGGTTCCCCTCCGGGACCTCCTGCAAATGGAGGAGCCGCAAACGGTCACGCGGGGTGGGATGCTGTACAGGTTCAGGAGGGAAACTCTCGAAAAAATCGCATCCCGTCTGCCACGTGACCTCCACGGGAAATTACGTCTCCCCGTCATCTTTTTCCTTGATATCGATGTTCCGGACAGCTGCTTTCTTACCGATCCCGTTGCCCTAGAGGCGCTCCAGGCCATGGGAGAGTTGTCCTCGGAAAGGAAAATGGAAGGGGGAAGGGTATTCATCGGGAGGGCGATTGTTTTTGCACTGATGAGATCGTATCCCACTGCAGTCCAGATAGCTGTCCATTGACAGATAACCCCCCCTCCCGTACACCTTGCGTAACCCATCATTTTTTAATCAAAAAGGAAAAAGAGAAACATGGCACTGGGTGTATAACACCGGGAGGGGAGGATGGATAATTCCATATTGATCGTTGAGGATGACCCGATTATCAGCCAGTTGATATCCTGGCGACTCCAGAAACACGGGTACCATGTGAGTGGAGCCGCCCAGACCGCAGAGGAAGCCCTTCTCCATATCGAACGAAATCCACCGGGACTGATCCTCATTGATATCAATCTGCCGGGGAAAATGGATGGGACAGAACTTGCCCGCCAGGTCCGGGCACGGTTTAAAATTCCATTTATCTATCTCACCGGCTATTCCGATGAAGGGACAGTGTCCCGGGTGCTGGACACCGATCCTGCCGGATTTTTGTTAAAACCCTTCAAGGACGAGGAACTGAAGGTCGCCATTGAACTCGCCCTCAAAAAAGCCAAAAAAGAATAGGAAGATAGTTGTTTCCCCATTAGACACCTGTCATGACCGGGACGGGGCGCACAATGGGACCAGAATATCCAGTAAAAAACCTCCTTGTAACGGGAATGCCGGGGTGCGGAAAGACGACGCTCGTGAAAGGAATCCTTCCTTTCCTGGAGCCATACCACCCGGCAGGATTTTATACCCAGGAAATAAGGGAAAAAGGCAAAAGAGTAGGTTTTAGCCTGGTATCAACAGGGGGAGAGAGGGCGATTCTTGCCCATGTCCAGTGCCAGTCCCGCTTCCACGTGGGAAAGTACGGGGTGGATATCGGTGGTTTTGAGAAGTTCCTGGCAACAATACCGTTCCAGGGTGCCAGGCTCGTTGTCATCGACGAAATAGGAAAAATGGAATCCCTGTCGGGAGAGTTTCGCAGGATTGTCGACGAGATCCTTGCATCACCATCTTTTTGCCTTGCAACGATTGCAGCCCGGGGCACTCCCTGGATAGAAGGGATAAAAAAGAGAGATGAGATCGAGGTCATTTCCCTGGACCGCGGGAATGCGGGATCCCTTGCACGTGCAGTGGTAAACCGGGTCCGGACAATCCTTGGCCCGGGATGATCCCTCCCGCTGCCAGAGTGGAAAGGGGAGTATTCCCGGACCTTTATTTTCCCCCTCCCCCCTGGTTCCTTGGTAAGCCATAAGTGCATACAGGTTGTAAAATCAGAAGTACCCGTATGGATTCCATCAAATCTGTCATCCTGGCCGGGGGAGTGGGAACACGACTCTGGCCGCTCTCACGGACGTATAACCCTAAACAGTTCCTCAAGTTGAACGGGAAATCCCTATTCCAGGAAACGTACAGGAGGGCCCTGCAGATATCGTCCCCGGGAGAAATCTACGTTGTCACGCAGAGCGACCACCAGTACCTCGTCAGAAATCAGCTGGAGGAGATGAATGAGGGGATCGATGATACACGGTTGCTCAAAGAGCCTGTGGGAAAGAACACCCTCCCTGCAATCACCTGGGCAATGGGGGAGATCGAGAAGGAATATGGGAAATCCCTCGTCGCAATTTTCCCAAGCGACCACTACCTTGGCGACTCGGCCATGGAGGAGGTGTCCGCGGCCCGTGCCATTGCAGGTGACTATCTCGTTACTTTCGGTGTCCCCCCGACATATCCCCATACCGGCTATGGCTATATCGCTCCCGGAGAATCACTCCCCATCGGCGCGAAGGTGAGCAAATTCCGCGAGAAACCTGACTGGGAAACGGCCAAGGTCTACGTGGACGCAGGGTATTTCTGGAACAGCGGTATGTTTCTCTTCTCCACGGAGATATTTTTCCGGGAACTTGCCAGGCTCCAGCCGACTCTTTACGGATCTTTCAGGGAAAGTGGCCCGGGATGTTACCCGGAACTGCCCTCCCTCTCTGTCGATTATGGACTCCTGGAGCATTCGGACAGGGTCGCCGTCGTCCCGCTCCAATCTGAATGGACGGACCTGGGGACATTCCGGGCCTGGTATGAGTTCAAGGCGCACGATCCCTCCGGTAACGCAGGCGATGCTGAATTCATCGACTCGGAGGGGAATTTCGTGCATGCCCCCGGTAAGTGCGTTGCCCTCATCGGTATCAGGGATCTTGTCCTTGTGGATACTGGTGATGCCCTCCTTGCATGCCGGATGGACAGCACCGAGAGGGTCGGTGACCTCGTCAGGAGGTTCCGGAACCGCGGCAATACCATCATAGATTACCATCTCCAGGTCCACCGCCCCTGGGGCTCATATACCGAGCTTGAGAAGTCCCGCTTCTTCCGGATCAAGAGGGTGACTGTCAAGCCAGGAAAAAAGCTCTCCCTGCAGATGCACCACCACAGGAGTGAACACTGGATCGTGGTCAGTGGGATGGCAGACGTGATTCTCGGGGACCATACGATTCACTTGAGGCAGGGGGAGAGTACATTTGTCCCTGCAGGCACAAAGCACCGGCTTGCAAATACCGGAAAAATTCCCCTCGAAGTCATCGAGGTCCAGATCGGGGAATATCTGGAAGAGGATGACATCACGCGCTTTGCCGATGAGTATAACAGGAAATGAGCTGCAGATAATCGCGACATGGAACCGGAAGGGGGATATCCGTGGTGTCAGATCATGGCCGAGGCGGACAGTAGTCAGGATCAGGTCACAAACCGGGGACAAGAAGGGAGAGACAAGGAGGGTGTAACTTCTCTGCATGGTCTGGTGATGGTGGCCCATGGCCCCGAGATCTTTGATTCGGGGTATGCTGCATGGCTGGCCTCCTGCCTCTCCCCTGCCAAAATCATCGTCGCCGGCATCATGGCACGGGTTGCAGCCGAGGAATCCGGTCTCTCCTGCGAGTTTGCGCACGTGCCTCCGAGTGTGGTTATTCAGAAAATCAAAGGGCCCTGTTTCCTTGCAAACCAGGGCAAGACCGCGGAGTCCGGGAGGGTATTTGGGGAGATCGTCGCCCAGAAGCTGGGAGACCGGGGACTGATCCATGTGGAGTGTTCCTCCCGGGAGGTCATATGCTGGCGCAGGGAGCCCAACGACATATCCCGGGAGATAGCCCATAGGACTGGTTTTCCCCTCGTCCGCGCAGACGTACAGGAAAGGACCATAACCCATAAGATCCGTGTCATACGCGGATGCATTCCCGGAGAACCGGTTTTCGTCAACGGGACTATTATCGGGTGTGCAACGAATCCGGAGGTAGTCCTCGCAGTTGAAAATGGACACCTTGTCCCCCGGTCCGGGCTGTGGGCCAAGGACCATGGGATCGAAAAGCTGGAGAGGGCAGGGCCTGTTGACCTCTCAACGGCATGGTGCAAGAGCGGGTCCGTCCGATCCCAACTTCCCCGGCAGGCGGGAAGGCCGCCCCGGAGGGGAAGAGTCGTCTTTATCGATCACTGCGGGCATGACCTGTTCAGGAAACTTGCCGGAAATGGTGTCTGTGGGATCGTGAGCATAGGGGACGATACAACGGCGGTGTGCGGCCATATCGGGGCACACCTTGGCATCCCCGTCCTTGGCATCGTTGACGGCGACACCGATGGGATTGTCCCTCCCGTTTTTGCACCCGGCTCTGTCGTTGTTTGTGCGGAAGGAATCTCTGATGACGAACTGGGGAGACAGGTTGCAAAGGTTATTCCCCCGGGTGAAGAGGAGTGGGAAGTATGCGTAGAAAAGATCCTCTCCTGCATCGGGACGAAAGGAAAGGTCTCCACACCCCAAACGGTATGATGTGTCTCTCTCTCCCCCTGACTATCCCGTTTTCTGGGAGCTTTGTCTCCCAAACCTCTCACGTATCCCCTCCAGAGTCTCGATATCCGAGATGCCCTTGTCGTCCCTCATCCTGATGAACCGCGGGAACCTGAGGGCATAACCGCTCTCGTAGTTGGGGCTAGCCTGGATCTCTGAATAACCGACCTCAAAAACCAGAAAAGGCTCAAGGGAAACTTCTTTTCCGCTCTCTGAGATGACGTGGTCCTTGAGAATGTCGTAGACCTCAAGGAGCTGTTCCTCGGAAAACCCTGTTGCAACCTTGCCGACGGCGAGGAGATCTCCCTGGTCCTGGCATGCAAGGAGGAACGACCCAAAGACGTGGGCGCGCTTCCCCTCTCCCCATTCCGCGCCTATCACGGCAAGGTCCATCGTATCCACCCCCGGTTTTATCTTCAGCCAGTTTTTACCCCTGATGCCAGGCGTGTAGGGCGAGGAGAGGATCTTGAGCATCAGGCCCTCGTGACCGTCTTCCAGACTCCGGCGGTACGTCTCTTCGAGGGTGGAGATATCTGCACTTACAGTCTGGGGAGCGATACACGAGGTAAGTGCGGATTCGAGGTGCATCCGCCTCTCCCGGAGCGGCAGGTCAATGAGGGTTGTGCCGTCCAGGTAGAGGATATCAAAGACATACGGTTGCATCATGACCTCTTTTTGCATTGCCTCAATGTCGTACTTCCTTCGGAAACGGCGCAGGACGGTTTGGAAAGGCAGTGGTTTTCCTTCCTTTATCGCAATCACCTCGCCATCAAGGATCACGTCATGGGTCGTTGCACGGTTCAGAATCTCGACGACCTCGGGCAGTGCCGTCGTTACCTCTTCCAGCTTTCGTGAATAGATCCTGCTAATTTTCCCTTTCTTGTGAAACTGGAACCTGCTCCCGTCGTACTTGTACTCTGCGGCCACTGCGCCATTCTCCGCGACTGCCTGCTCGATGGAACCCTGCTGGGCGAGCATCATCTTGACAGGGTGGAAGGGGAGGATATGCACGTCGGCAAGGGCTTCCCTCCCCCGTTTTGCCAGGACTGCAACCTCTCCCAGGTCATTGAGTGCCTGGTAGGCATGTTCAACGAGCGTGGGATCAACCGAGAACGCCAAAGCGATGGCATCCCTCATCGTCCCTTCTCCTACGCCAATCCGTAAGTCTTCCATCAGGAGGCGGGCGAGGTATTTTGCCTCAAGGGGAGAGGCGTTCTGAAAGAGGTTCTGGATGATGGAGAGCTTCTCCGACTGGGAAGAGCGGCCCTCGAGACGGGCACACCTCTCGAGGTCATCGTAGACCGAACCGATATCGAGTTGCCGGGAAAAGAGTGCCGTCTGTATTGTCGACCCTTTTTGGGATTTTTTCCCAACCTTTTTTTGTTCGAGTATTGACTGAACGGCAAGCCCCACGTCACCCCTCCGGTTGATCTCCCCGATGACATCTGCCCTTGTCGCGTCCACAATGAGTGTTATGGCATCATAGAGGAGATTTGGCCCGATTCCCAGCTTGAAAGGGCTCCAGTCAGGAAAAATTTTCCCAGTCACGAAATGGACAAAATGACGGAGGTCATCGCCATCCAGGCGGGAGAGGACGTCTGAGAGCTGCTGGGTCATTTCAATTCTCCCGCTTATCCGTTCGAGTCTCTCACAGGTGAGGGCAAAATCAAGAAAATTCATTATCCGTTCCCAGGTTATTCTCTCCACGGAGGGGGATAAGGATTCTCTTTTCCCGTGGAAGGCGAAAATACCTGCACTACTTTTTACATCCCCTCCCATTGACTGTCAGGAATGGGCATGGGAGAATTCTTTCTCGTAAACCAGAAATGAGAGTGTATTTCACTCCTCCCCGCGTCTCAAGTTTCTTATATTCACACAAGTAATTCCTGTACAGAATGCCGGAGGAATGGATTCCCGATGCACTCATCGAACAGAAGATGAGTCAGACAAAGCGGGAGATGATGGAGTATATCGAGAAGAACTCAGAGAAGATAGACTCTAATATCCCCATATTCTTTGGCCATGTCGTCTCCATCCTCGAGAATAACTTCCCGGGCATCACGGACCAGGTCCATGACCGTTTTATTGATGACGTGACGGTCAAGGTCCTCGAGGAGAGCAAGAGGTCCACTGATATTGACTATATAGAGAGACTTTTCCGCCACGCGACCCGCGTGAAAAAAAAGTATACAGGGAGGGCAATTTTTGACATCGTCCTTGGTCTCAAGCTCATAGAAATCGGGAAGTACCAGGATGCCATCACTATCCTGACAAAGTACAGGACAGTCGACGCGATTGTCTGTACGGCAATAGCCTTCTGCTACTACGAACTTGCGGCCCTCGAACTCCCACCAGACCAGAGAGCAGACAAGAGCACAACGAGCTCGATGGCCTTGTCTGCCCGTGAACAAATGATTGAACTGGCCCGTCTCCTCCCGCCGGTCAACAGGCTCCGGTTTCCCCAGGTTGTGCAGGAACTGCGGGTGAACAAGATCTTCTGGTTCATGATCCGGTTGGCCATCGACTGGTTCCCGGCAGAACCCGTCTATCTCAGGATCGGACTTGAAAAGGCAAAGAAGGATGGGAACAGGGAGATGAGGGGAGAACTCCTGAAAATTGCATCAGAAAGGTATTACAACGACATGTTCTTCCTGCGGGATCTCTACCATTTCAAGCTCGAGGCGCGGGACGCTGCAGGGGCAACAGCTGTGGTTCGCCAGATGATGCAGCAGCACCCTGAGGAGCTGGAACCCCTCTATTACGGCCTCCAGCTCTCCATCATGTCATCCCAAGAGGGGGCCTACCAGAAGTTCAGGAGTACGGCCACCGCAAAGAAGATGCCTGCCCACATCATCCTCCTGCTTGACCTGGCATTTTTTCTCATTAGTGGCAGGAGGACCGATGCTGAGGTGATGCTGGAGGACATGAAGAAGAAATTGCCCGCTCTGGAATATTACCTGGATGTCCTCGGGTACCTGATGGGAGACATCTTTTCAGAGGACGAAAAGAGGTCAAAATCTGCAAAAAAGACTTTTATTGATTCAATTGACCATTATTGCCTCAAGTTGATCAGGATGAAAGAGGCTTGAAAGACCACACGGTTCTCACCGAGGTACCAGGTACAAAATGTTAATCGCGGATGCGATTTTCACAGTAAAGAGGGCTTTTCGCAGGGATTTTTCGCCCGGTTTTTAGTATTTCTTTTAAAGGGTGTAAAAGACGCGCAAAGGATTCAGAGCTTTATTCCCCGGGGCCAGCCTGCAGGGGATCCGGTATTCGTCGCGACACTGATCTCAAGGTCCGAGGAGAAGATACCTGCTGCCTGCCTGGCACAGGAAAGGGCGCGTTCAGGCGTGTTATTGACCTCGCTCAAGTGGGCGAGCATGATGGCATGGATCTGTGTGGCAAGGGCAGTGATGCACTCTGCTGCACTCCTGTTCGAGAGGTGGCCCCTCCTTGAACGTATCCTCCGTTTGAGTGATTCGGGATAGGGCCCTTTTTTGAGCATTTCGGGACAGTGGTTGCTCTCCAGGACGAGGGCATCGCAGCGGGAGAATGCCCCCGCCATGCGTTCGGTGATCATACCGGTATCGGTACAGCACCCAAGTGTAAGATCCCCCTGCCGGATGGTAAACCCGCAGGGCTCCCGTGCGTCGTGTGAAACGGCAAAGGGCTCGACAGAAAATTCGCCGATGGAAAATTCTTCCCCGTAGTCCACCCTGATCGCCCGGATAGGTCTCCTGCTGGTCTGCTTTGAATCAAGGAGGTCAAGGAGGGTCCCCCCCGTCGCATAGACAGGTATGGCAAGCTCCCTTGCCAGGGGTACCACCGAGGCGATGTGGTCGACGTGTTCGTGCGTGACAAGGATTGCACCAATGTTCTCCGGGGACTTGCCTGCTGCATGGAGCCGGCAAAGAATCTCGCGACGGGTAAGACCTGCATCGATGAGGAGGGAAGAAGAGTCGCCCTCCACATAGAGGCAGTTTCCCAGGCTCCCGCTCGCAAGCGCGATGCAACGCATTGGATCACCTATGTGCGTGCTTCATAGAAATGTGTGGCGATTGCCTGGCAGGAAGATGCCACACCCGGAGTAAAAATGGTACTCACTGCGCGTTCTTTTCCGTATCTGCCCGGGTAACATGGACAGCACTGGCCTTGAAGGAGACCTGGACGGTGGTGCCCTGGCAAAGGCTGAGGTCATCAACGGACCGCCGCGTCACGACAGCGATAAAGGGGACGCCATGGTCGACTGTGACCGTTACTCTGACATTGGGGCCAAGGGATGTCATCCGGGAGATGGTACCGGCAAGGATATTCCTTGCGCTGCTTTTCCCCTCTCCGGACCCCGTCGAAAGCCAGATATCCTCAGGGCGCAGGGAGAGGGTGACATGCATTCCCGGGGGGTACGGGCAGGTCGCAAAGACGTGCACTCCCGACACATCCACCCGGGCAAATCCTCCCTCGTTCTCGACGATGGTCCCGGGCAGTCTGTTGTCCATCCCCACCATCCGCGCGACATCCCGGTTTCCGGGCTGGTAAAAGATCTGGTGTGGATCACCGATCTGGCATATCTGCCCGTTGAGAACCACGGCTATCCGCGTTGCGAGCCTCTGTCCCTGGATCATGTCATGGGTGGAGAGGACAATTGTGGTCCTGTTCTCCTCGTTGTGGGAGATGATCAGATCCTCGATGAGTTCTGTTGCAACCGGGTCAAGGTTTGCCGTCGGTTCATCGAGGAGGAGGATTTCCGGCCTCGTTGCAAGGACGCGTGCAATGGCAACGCGCTGGAGTTCCCCGCCGGAGAGTGTCTGGGCATCCCTCTCCCCGTATCCCGGGAGCCCGACCCGATCGAGGGCTTCAGATACCCTCCGGGAGATCTCAGGGCCAGGGAACCCCCGGAACCTGAGGCCGAGGGCAACGTTGTCAAACACGTTCCCGCGTAGCGCCACGGGCTTTTGGAATACCATACCCATCCGCCTTCGCAACATGACTCGCTCGTTTTCAGGGGCGCGTGTGTCCTTTCCCATGATCGTGATGACACCGGAACTGGGATTCTCAATCATGGCAATCATCCGCAGGATGGTTGTCTTTCCACTACCGCTCGGACCGATCAGGGTGAATATCTCCCCCCTTTCGACTTGAAACGAGAGATCCTTCAGAATCTCCCTCTCTCCGAATCTCTTGTCCACGTGGTCAAAGACTATCATTTTACCGCTCCTGGATGAGAAACAGGGCTGCGGTTACGACCATCGCAATGCAGAGGAGAATGATGCCGAGTGCAATGGAGAACGCAACATTTCCCATTGACGTCTCGAGGGCAATCGCCGTGGTGAGGACCCGGGTGGAACCCCTGATATTCCCCCCTATGATCATCGCTGCCCCGACCTCAGAGATCGCACGGCCGAATCCAAGGATGATTCCCCCGAAAAGCGCAAAACGTGCCTCTTTCAGGATGGTCCAGATCGCCTGGGAAGACGTTGCACCCAGTGCTTGTACCTCATCCGAAATCGCTTTCTTGACACCGGAGAGTGCGACAAGAGTCATGCCGACCAGCACGGGGATGATGAGGACTGCCTGGCCGATCACCATGCCGACCGGGGTGAAGAGGAGACCCAGGAACCCGAGGGGACCTGCGCGGGAGAGTATCAAAAAGACAAAGAGGCCGGCAACGACTGTCGGAAGGGCATAGAGAGTCTGGATAATCGTGATTAGACCCCTTTTCCCGCCGAATTCCCTGAAATGGATCAGACCGCCGAGAGGGATGGCGACCAGGGAGGCAACCCCGGTCGCTGCAAGGGAGATGAGGAGGGACCGGGCAGTTATCTCCAGGATTTCGGGGTCAAGGCTGATAATCAGCTGGAAGGCCTGGACAAAGCCGTCGAAAATCTCGTTCATGCTCCTCTCCCGGACGGATTCCTATGTGAAAGAGAGTGATGGCCTGGTGGCGGACGCGGGAGTTGTACAGTCGCAACCGAAGCGCAGGCACCCTCCGCTCATGGGGGTAAAGAGGCCTTTTCCATACTTTTCTCTCCCATATTCTCCTATTGCTGCCTGGATCTCGGGTGAGATAAGGAAGTTGACAAAATTGTTTGCCATTGTTATCTTTTCAACGGGATGGTCTTCTGTATACACCGTGATAACACTATAGATATTGAGAAGGATATCCCCTTTGTCGATGAGAGGGACGAGGTCAAGTCTTCCCCTGTAAGTGAGGAACGTCCCCTCGTCGGTCAGGGTGTATGCACCCTTCTCGGAGGCGAGCTGGAGGGTCTCTCCCATCCCTCTCCCTGCCTCGATGTACCATGCCCCCGATCTCCGGACTTCTGACGTGTAGTTGTACCCGGTTGCATTCCAGATGTTTTTCTCCGCATTGTGCGTCCCGGAGTTATCACCGCGCGAGACAAAGAAAACGCCGGGGGTCCCGGACTTCCCTTTACCAATTATCGTCCGGAATGCCTCTTTTGGTTCCATCCCCCGTATTCCTGCCGGATCATCTGCCGGACCTGCAACAATGAAGTAATTGTAAGCAAAACAGCGCCGGTTAATTCCGTGTCCAGCTTCCATGAAATCTTCTTCCTGGGCAGGGGAATGAACGACAAGGAGATCGCAGTCACCCCGTTTGGCAATCTCGATGGCCTTTCCCGTCCCCTGCGACGTGACCTGCAGGTCAATGGCGTAATTGTTCTCGAAAATTCGTTCCAGGTAGTCCAGGAGTCCTGTATCCGAGAGGGATGTAGTAGTTGCGACAAGAAGCCTGTCTTTTGGCCCGGCAGAGGGGTTCTGTCCCCCGGGCGGTACCTGATTGGCAGGTGAGCCACCCTGGATAGGTCCTGTGCACCCCGCGAGCAATAACGCGGTAACGAGGGCAATGGATAGACAGAGGACTCCAGGAGCGGGATTTTTTCTCTCCATGGTAAGAAGTATACCAGGCAAGAGAATAAAAATTTTTATTTAACATTTTATAAAAATTAATTAGTAATATTTTCTCATTTTCGCTGCACAGCCCGGACAGAGACGAACTTTTAACAGCGGCAAGGTCCAAATGTCTTGCCATGTTGCAGGAAATGGCCCTGGAAGAATGGATAGAGAACCGTTCTGCAGGGCTCGCCTCGGTCAGGCCGGTTGTCGAGGATATCATATCACGGGTCAGGGCCGGAGGGGACACCGCACTCCTCGAACTTACCAGGAAGTTTGATGGTGTGGACCGCCAGGGGGTTGAAGTCTCAAGGGAGGAAATTGATGATGCTTATTCCCGCGTGGGCAGTCACCTCATCGCGAGCCTCGAGGATGCGAAGGAGAGGATTGCGAGGTTCCACGAAATGCAACGCCCACGGGGACTCTGGCTCGAGGAGGTCGAGCCGGGAGTCATCCTGGGGGTGCGGACAAAGCCCCTGAAACGCATCGGGGCGTATGTTCCCGGCGGGAGGGCCGCGTATGCTTCTACGGCCCTCATGACAGTCATCCCCGCAAGAGTGGCAGGTGTCCGCTCGGTCTGCTGCTGCACCCCGCCCCCCATACCCCCCCTTACCCTGGTCGCAATGGATATGGCGGGAGCAGACCAGATCTTTGCCATTGGCGGGGCTCAGGCGGTTGCCGCGATGGCGCTGGGGACAGAGTCCGTGCGGCCCGTCCAGAAAGTCGTTGGACCAGGGAATGTTTACGTCACGACAGCAAAGATGCTGCTCCGCGATGTCATCGAAATCGACTTTCCCGCCGGCCCAAGCGAGATTCTCATTCTCGCGGATGAGACGGCAAGGCCGGACTTCATCGCTGCTGATATCATTGCCCAGGCAGAACATGACCCGCGGGCTGCGTGCTACCTTGTTACAACCGACCGAACCCTGCCCCCGCTTGTCAATCGTCATATAAAAGACCAAGCCGGGGAATTGCCAAGGGCAGATATCCTGATACAGGCCCTGAAAAATACAGGGTATGCGATCGCACCATCCCCCGAAGATGCGGTCAGAATCGTCAACCGCGCCGCTCCGGAGCACCTCTCTCTCCAGGTACGGGACCCCCTTTCCGTCCTGATGAAGGTTGAATGTGCCGGTTCAGTTTTCATTGGCTCGTATTCAGCGGTGGCATGTGGAGATTATGCATCAGGTACAAATCATGTTCTCCCGACGGCAGGGTACGCATGCACCCATTCGGGGCTTGACGTCCTGCATTTCTGCACGCGATCGACAGTCCAGATCATTGGAAAGGAAGGCCTGGGGAGGATTGGCGATACGGTGGAGGACCTGGCTGAAGCCGAGGGCCTTTCCGGTCATGCCCGATCGGTCCGGATACGGAGAAACAGCGGCAGCAATCCTATGGAATGAAGGCCTGTTCCCTTATGTCCCCCCTGTCTGCATGGGTACATACCCGGGAACGAAGCGGGCTGTCCATGACTATCCCTTATTTTTCCTCCGTGCACAGAATAATACCGTGGGGATTACCAGGGCCAGGAACAGTGCCGGTCCAAAACCTGCGAGTTCACGGGAGGGGGGTTTTGTAAAAATGACTTCTGTCGATGCAACTGAAATTTCATCAGAATTGGCCAACCGTTCCAGGTTCAGGGGAACATTGATCGCATAAATGCGGTACATTCCCGGTGAGAGGTGCCCGACGATGAACGATGTATCCCAGTCATAGGCAAAGGTCCCGTCGGGGTTGACGAACGCAGAGGTAAAATATCCAGATCCTGCTTTTAAATGGATATTCTCAAGTGTAACACCTGCTCTGTCCAATCCTGGGCCTGTGACAAGGAGGAAGACCGCAATCAAATTTTTTCCATCAGTAGTCCCCGTGATGTGAACCCTGTCTCCAATCCTGGCTTCATGGGGCTGGACGTCGATTGAGACTGTCGCCGCCGCCACTCCCGCCAGGCTGAAAATGAACAGAGTCAGGGTCAGGAACGTCCGAACATCCATCTGTCTCTCAATTGTGTGAGGAGGGGGTGCTTTAACCTTCTGATGGGGGCCGGGGGAAAAGGGGATCAGGGAGATTCAGAATTCAACAACCATGACCGCTTCCTCTTCATCCTTTAATTCACCCCTGAGGTGTTCCACGTCGAAATGGTACTGTTCCCAGGGATCATAGTCCTCGTACAGCTCGCACTTGTCGAGGACATCGATGAACTCCTTGAGAAAAATCCTGGGTATGATATCAACCCGGCCACCAAACTTGCCTGTGACCCTCGATATCATGGCACGGATAAAGCGGTGCGATACACGGCTCCGGTCGACATCCGTGTAGGCATCCCGATAAATATCAATCACCTTGAGGGCGACCTGTTCGAGCTTCTTTGCATCAAACCTGGCCAGGGAGATCTGGGGCTGGCGGGGGTTCCTAAAACCCTCCCCCGATTGGACAACGCTGATCCGGTCATAGAGCGGGGGTAGCGTGCGTATTCCCCGTGGGCCGTCGAAAAACGCGGGTGTTCCCGTAAAGAGGAAATAGGAATGGGCAAGATCTCCCCTGTCCAGCGACTCGATGATCGCCTGGAGAGTGCAGTAGCTCTTCTCCCTCTGGTTCCGGGGCAGGGACTGGGTCGTCTCGACCTCGTCGACGGCAATGGCAAGACCCCTGTACCCGGCACTCACGATAATCCGCACGAGGCCGCGGAGGAAAGAAAAGACCGACGCGTCGTCAATATCACCCTTGATACCGGCCTTCTGCTTGAAGTCCCGGCCGACATTTGATTCGGCGCATATCCAGCCGATTGCAGACTGTGCCGTCTGGAAATCACCGTCATTATTCGCACGGTAATATGTGCGGAGTGCTGCAGCAAGGGAGCTGTTCAGCTCGGATACACCCGCAAGGGATGTCTCTATCTCGGCAAGGGTCGCTTTTTCCAGGACATCTTCCGGGAGGGACTGGGCACTCACATTGAGGATGCGCTCCTCAATGCCATAAAACCAGGTATCGATGATGGATTTCTGCGCGTGCTCCTCCTCCCGGGTCCGCAGCGTCGCACAGATCTGCTGGTAGAGTGCCCGGAGCTTGTGGAGGGGAGCAGACGGGGATACCACTGCATGAGCGGTGACAAACCCCTTTTCCCTCGCGATTTCGAGTGCACGCGCCACAAGAAATGTCTTTCCGCTCCCGTAGTCACCCCGGACGAATTTGATGTCGCCGCCCCCGCGGGCCACGTAATCAAGCTGTCCCCTGATAACCTCTTCCTCCATCTCAAGCCCGATGGCGATCCTTTCAAGACCACTCGCCGGGACCGTCCCTCTCCGGAGTGCATTGATGATGTTCTGGCTCTCGAGTTTCCTCATTCCCTGAAGGTCAGGTTCTCCTGTATGCATAGACCTCCCCATCCTTACCATATCCTCGTTTTTCAATCAATACAAGTCCCTTCCGGGATGCCTTCTGAATGATGCGGTTAACGATTCCCGTGACGCGGCGTGTTCCAAGCTGGAGGCGGAGTTCTCTCTCGGTTGCAAGCCCGCGGGCTGCCAGTAATTCAATGATCTTTCTCTCGTTCTCGTCCAGGTCAAGGTCCCGGGGTGGGAAACCGTTTGTCTCCGGTGTCTCGGGACCCTCCTGTTTTGGCAGAGGAATGACAGGAATCTCGCATAGTGCCTTTCTCTTGCAATCCTTCAAGAGGGAGAGGATATCTTCCGGAATGATATCCCGAAAACCCGGAGGAATGCAGTCAAGGGCGACGAGGCACGCACGCTTGCAGGCCATGTACTCCCCCCTCTCCAGGCAGACCGATCCCCAGAGGAGGCAGATCCGTGCAAGGAGCTCCATGCCGCGGGAGGGGAGGGAATCTGCGAGTACTTCGAGCCTTTCTTTCAGCCTCTCGAGGAGCCGCGGCATTTTCAGGAGGTAGACCTCGGCCTTGATGATCGTCTCTGTGAGAGTGAGCAGGTCGGGGACCCTCTTCGTGCTGTTGACAACGTAAATCAGGACCTTTTCACATTCCCTGGTCTCCCCTGTACGGTAGCAGAACCGGGCATACGTGGGACCGCCGCGCAGGAAGTCACTCCTGTAAGCCCTGAAATACCATGAACGCGCTTCCCGAAGGTCTCCCATGTCTTCATAGAACATGCCGACTGTCAGGAGTGAATGGGGGTCTGTCCTCTCGGAGAGCAATGACAGGAGGATGGACTCTGCTTCCCGTGCGGGGTAGTGGGTCTGGAGAAATGCACGAAAACGGGAGAGGAGGACAGGAATGAAATCCAGGTCGACCATGGAATCAAGTTCCCGTTCGACAAGTTCCCGAAAGCCTCTGAGTGCATCGTCTCTCCTCTTCAGGCAGCCTACGATCTCACACCAGAGGAGACCATAGTGTCCACCCATTCCTCTATCACCCAGCAGTGGTTCGAGGGTTCCCAATGCGTCCTCATAGTATCCCTTGTCCTTGAGGAAAAGGGCGTAGTCATACCTGATACCGGGATCCCCGGTGAGGTCGACGAGCCTCCTGTATTCCCCGCTCGCGTTCGGATCATTCATGCGTGAGAGTGCGGTAAGGTACCGCCGGGCAAATGATGCGTTCCCCGACTGCTCATACAGCGCGAGTGCCATGCGGGATACCTCAGCAAATCTGTCACATGCCCAGAGGATGGCGAGCGTATCCTCGTCGGCAGGGGGGGTGGCCCCCCAGGCACTCTTCCACACCTCGAGTGCCCGGGATGGCTGTTGGGTGAGAAGGAGTGCCCGTGCAAGGAGGCGGGCATCGTCTGTCCTGTGCGAGAGGGAGTAGAGGTGCACAAGCACGGGGAGACCCCTCCCCGGGTCATCCGATTGGAGGGCAAGGGTTGCAAAAGACCGCAGTGCCTCGGTATTGGTGGGGTCGAGCAAAATGGCGCGGGCGTACTCTGCGAGAGCTCCGGCACATCCCTTCTTCTCCATTATCCTGCCAAGGTAGCTGTGCACGTGCGAAGTGCCGGGGAGGGTATGCGCAAGGTCGCGGAAGAAGGCCTCGGCCTCTTCAAGGTGTCCCATGTGAAAAAGGTTTGCTGCACACAGAACCGAGACCGAAGGGTCCCTGCCCCTCTGTTCGAGTTCCCTGCAGATGGCATGGGACTCCTCGTATTTACCCTGCTCAAAGAGGGAAAAAGCCTTTTTTTTCAGGTCTTCCAGGTCTCCTAAAGGCAGCTCCACTCACCTCCCCATCCGGAGCGCTATAAGGCGGAGGAGCATCATTATACCATCCGTCACTGTAACGTGTGAATCACTGGAATCTCGCCATGCGATCGGGTGTTCCTTGATCCGGAACCCATGCCTTTGCAGCCTCCATAGCAATTCCACGTCAAATTCAAAGCCCGTCGAGGATATCTCTCCAATAATTGCGTCAATTGCTGATTTTTTAAATACTTTTGCCCCGCACTGCGTGTCCTGGAAGGGAAGCCTGAAAATTAACCTGATGAACCCATTAAAGATCCTGCTCTCCAGCCTGCGGAATAAACCCTGTGGTTTTTCGAGGATGGATCCTTCGACCCACCGGGACCCTATGATCGCGTCGTACCCGTTCAGGAGAGAGAAAAGAATCATCATCTGGGTGACAGATGTCGACCCGTCCGCATCAATGTATCCTACCCTTGGGGATTGCGCCGAGAGAAAGCCCTGCCGGATTGCCCCCCCCTTACCAAGCCTCTCTCCATTGTGGAGGCACTTGACAGACAGCTCGGGGTGACCCCTGGCAAAATCCCTGACCAGATCGACGGTCCTGTCGGTCCCCTCGCACACGAAGATGAACTCGCCCTCTCCTGCCCCTTCAAGCTGGGAGAGGAGCAGGGGGATCCTCATCTCCTCGTTGTAAGCCGGAATTACCAGGGAGAACGGGGGAGGTCCCCTGTAACTTTTCCTCCCCGTACCCGGTGGCATCCCTTGAAATCGTCCAGGGTCCAACTCGCTTTCCATTTTCGCAACGTCCCTACTCGTGGCCTTCCAGGTGCTTCCGGAGGCCTGACCCGGGCCGGTATTTCTCCGCGATTGCCAGTGCATGTTTTCGAAGGACTGCGTGTTCTTCAAGGCAGGTTGCAGGAGGCGCAGCCTTCCTCAAAAGGGCTGATGTATTCTCTGTGACCTGAATGAGCTCTGTTGCAATCACAGCCTGGAGCCAGATGAGGTCTGCAAGCATTGTTTTTTCTTCCGGGTCCATGCTGAGAGTGTAGGAGCCCCATGTGAATAATTGTGGTGCCCTCTCCCGGAGGTTTCCTTATCTCCCTGGAAGTGGTCCTTTCCTGTATGAACTACCTGGAGAGGATTCAGCGGGAAGGGAGGGATGCAAACCCCTTCTTTTCCCTCATGGGAATAGAGGTCTCTTCCGTGGCCCCTGGCAGGGCAGAGCTTTGCATGCCGGTCCGGCCTGACATGATGAATGGCGAGGGGTGGCTCCAGGGGGGCATTTTTTGTGCCCTTGCAGACGAGGCCATGGTCCTTGCTATTTACCCCCTCCTTTCCCCCGGTGAGACTCTTGCTACCATCACGGAGACGACAACTTTCCAGAAGGGTACGAGGCAGGGGCATATCCATGCAACAGGACGTGTTGTTAAAAAGGGGAAAAGGGTGGTCTTTGCCGAGGCGGAAGTCAGGGGAGAAGGAATTGACGGCCCCGTCCTCTCGCGCAGCACGGCAGCCTTCCTCGTGAACCGGAACAGGGAGAACTGACCCTCCTTTCACCAGGGTCTTTGCAGGGAGAGGCACCCATGTCCCATCAGTCCAATTTTCTCTGTGCCTTTTGTCGCGGTGATATCGCGAATCGCGGGCCGGGGTCTCGCCGTGCGGGTGATAAGGCGGCAAACGCATACTACTATCTTGGGATACTGTCCAATACTGTACTGGACGAGCCGGGGCTCCCCGCAGGGAAAGGAAAGGGCCGGCCCGGGATGCCGGGTGTCCGGAAAAAAAGCAGCTGGAACCGTTATCTGGTGGGGGCCCCCGCGAAAGGATACCAGGAGAGGGGACTGATTGAAGTACATCTTCATAACCGGGGGGGTCATGAGTGGTCTTGGCAAGGGGATCACCGCGGCATCTGTAGGCCGAATATTGAAGAACAGGGGGTACGCTGTCACGGCGGTGAAGATCGATCCCTACCTCAACATTGACGCGGGAACGATGAACCCTGGCCAGCATGGCGAGGTCTTTGTCCTCTCTGACGGAAGTGAAGTTGACCTTGACCTTGGTAACTACGAGCGCTTCCTTGACATTGACCTCTCCTCCGCCCACAATATTACCACCGGCAAGGTATACAAGAGTGTCATTGAGAAGGAGCGCCGCGGAGATTTCCTGGGAGAAACGGTCCAGATTATCCCGCATATCACCGATGAGATCAAGTCGTGCATCCGGTATGCTGCCCACCTCGAGATCCCCGGCCAGCCCCAAGCGGATATCTGCCTCGTGGAAATCGGGGGGACCGTTGGCGATATCGAGAGCATGCCTTTCCTTGAGGCTGTCAGGCAGATGCGAGGCGAACTGCCACCCCATGATACTGTCATCATCCACGTGACACTCATTCCCGAGGACACGATGGGGGACCTCAAAACCAAGCCGACACAGCACTCTGTCAAGGCGTTGCGGGAACTCGGCCTGCACGCTGATATCATCGTGGGCAGGAGCGAGCGTCCCATTGGTTCCCACACGAAAAGGAAGATATCTGCCTTCTGCGATCTCCCTGTCCCGTGTGTCATCAGTGCGGCCACGGTCCCTGACATTTACCAGGTGCCCATGGAACTGGAGAAGGAGGGCCTCGCAGACACCCTGACCCAGCACCTGGGGCTCGAGAAGAGACCACCGGATACCGACTGGTACCACCTCGTCACCCGCGAGTATACCAGGCGGGTAAATGTTGCCATCGTGAGCAAGTACGGCATCGAGGATGTCTACCTAAGCATCAAAGAAGCGTTGAAACACGCAGGTCGCGCCCTTTCCACGGAGGTCATGATCACGTGGCTTGATGCAGAGAGGTACGAAAAGAACCACCTGCGGGATTTCGATGGCATCCTTGTACCTGGTGGTTTTGGAAAAAGGGGAATTGAAGGAAAGATAGAGGCTATCTCATGGGCGAGGACCCATAAGACTCCCTTTTTAGGCCTTTGCCTGGGGTTCCAGATGGCAGTTGTCGAGTATGCCCGCAATGTCGTGGGGTGGGAGGATGCAACGAGTGCAGAGATGGGAGAGGGCAGGCACGTGATTGCCATCTTACCAGAGCAGCAGGAGGTAAAGGATCTCGGAGGGACAATGCGCCTGGGGGACGCACAGGTGACCCTCCGGGAGGGGACCCTGGCAATCGGCCTCTACGGGAAGAGGGAGATTACAGAGAGGCACCGGCACCGGTACGAAGTCAACCCCCGGTATATCCCGGATATCGAATCTGCGGGCCTGGTATTCTCAGGGACCTGCAATAACAGGATGGAGATTTGCGAGGTACCGGACCATCCGTTTTTCCTTGCGACCCAGTTCCACCCCGAGTTCCGCTCGCGGCCAACGAGGCCGTCACCCCCCTTCCTCGGTTTCGTCAAGGCCTGTGCCGAAAAAATAAAAGGGGAGTCCGGGTGAGGTGGGAGTATGGTGAACGCCGAGAGATTTATCAGGGATGCCATTGACGAAATCCGCCGCGAGGCAGGTGAAAGGCGCGTTGTGATGGCACTCTCCGGTGGTGTTGACAGCTCGGTCTGCGCGGCCCTGGCCGCACGTGCACTCGGCGACCGGCTGGTGCCTATTTATGTCGATACAGGGTTGATGCGAAAGGGGGAGACAGAGAGGATATCCCATATTTTTGGAGACCTCAACCTCTATATCGTGCCTGCAGCAGACGAATTTTTTTCTGCCCTGAAAGGGATTGTGGACCCGGAGGAAAAGCGCAAAGTCATCGGAGAACTGTTCATCCGGATATTCGAACGCGAGGCACGGCGGACGGGAGCCCGGGCTCTCCTCCAGGGGACGATCTATCCGGACCGTATCGAGAGCGAGGGGGGGATCAAGAGCCACCACAACGTGGGTGGGATGCCCCTCCACATCGAGTTCGAGAAGGTCATCGAACCCCTCAGGGATCTGTACAAGGACGAGGTGCGGGCCGTTGCAGGAGTCCTCGGACTCCCCCATGAGATCCAGCACCGCATGCCTTTTCCCGGTCCCGGCCTGGCAGTCCGGGTCGTCGGGGAAGTCACCAGGGAACGTATCGAATTGGTCAGGGAAGCAAACTGGATCGTGGAGAGTGAGATTGTCGACAGGTTCAACCCCTGGCAGTGTTTTGCAGCCCTTATCGGTCTGGGAACGGGTGTCAAGGGTGACAACCGCGTCCACGGGTGGATTGTCGCCGTCAGGGCAGTGAACTCCCGGGATGGAATGACAGCTGACCCTGTTCACATCCCCTGGGATGTCATGGACCGGGTTGCCCTGCGCATCACCTCGGAGATTCCCAGCGTGGCGAGGGTCGTCTATGATGTCACCCCAAAACCACCCGCTACCATTGAGTATGAGTAAGGAAAAACCAAACAGGAAGATCTGTTACCATGGAGATGAAAGGGGACTTTCGGGACCTTGACGCCCGGTACTATATGCCGGCGTTTGCCAGGGAGATCATGATTGTCAGGGGACAGGGTTCCCGGGTCTGGGACTCCTCGGGCAGGGAATACATCGACTGCGTGGCAGGAATTGCTGTCTGCAGCACGGGCCACTGTCACCCCGAGGTGACGGGGGCGATCTGCGAACAGGCAAGGAGGCTCATCCATTGCTCGAACCTCTATTACGTGCCGGGACAGGCTGAACTTGCTGAGAAGCTGGTTCTCCTGACGGGAATGGCAAAGGCGTTCTTCTCTAACTCCGGGGCAGAAGCAAACGAGGGAGCGATAAAGCTCGCCCGGCTCGCGACCGGGAGGAAGAAGTTCATCGCGTTTACCCACGGTTTCCACGGCAGGACGATGGGTTCCCTTGCCGTGACGCACAAGCCCCCGATCCGCGAACCTTTCCTCCCCCTCGAACCGCAATGCACCTTTATCGAGTATGGTAATCTCGATGCACTCCGTTTGGCTATGAGCAGCGATATTGCCGGCGTCTTCGTGGAGCCCATCCAGGGGGAGGCAGGGGTCATCACCCCGCCAGACGGGTTCCTCGAAGGCATCCGGGACCTCTGCGACAGGCACGGTGCCCTGATGATCGTGGACGAGGTCCAGACCGGAATGGGGCGAACCGGGAAATGGCTTGCGATCCAGCACACGGGTGTCCGTCCCGACATCGTCACCCTCGCCAAGGGGATAGCAAGCGGTTTTCCCATGGGGGCGCTCCTCGCCCGGGAAGGACTTGAGTTCCACCGGGGGGAGCACGGAAGTACCTTTGCAGGCGGGCCACTGGCCTGCGCTGCAGCGCTCGCAACGATCCGGGTCATCGAGGATATCATGCCCACTATTCCGGCGAAAGCAGAGCTTTTCAGGACCGGTCTTTCCCGCTTCAGCCCCCGGGTGAGGGGACTGATGGTCGGGATCACGGTCGGTGACCGGTGCGGGGATGTCCAGAGGGCATGTGCAGAGAGAGGTGTCCTTGTCAACTGTGCAGCCGATGGAAACCTCCGTCTCGTCCCGCCCCTTGTCATCACGCCGGGGGAGATAAAGACGGTCTGCAGGGTCCTTGGGGAGACACTCCCGGAGATTGAAAAAACCCCCGCGGTTCTGTCCTGACCCCCCCGGCACCCCTTTGCCAGGGCGGGGAGAAGAGGTTCCCCTCAAAAAAACCCTCTTCGTCAATTCAGGTGGGTAAATCGTATGATTGGGTTATAGCCTTTCGCTGCATTGAGATGGTTAATCCAAAAAAATATAGACTTAATGCGAAATGAATGGTGAAACCGCCGCTGGGGCGCCGTTTTGGGGGCGGCGGAACAATCCTCATGTGTGGGGTGTTGGGGCGACCAGCCCCCACTTTGGTTCCTATCCACCCAATCAAATAACAAAGAGCCAAAAAAACGGGAAGGGAGAAGAAAAGCGGCCCTCCCCCTCAAGCCCTTTCTTTAGGCTTTCTTTGCGTTTTCAAACCGGGAGTTGACAGTCTTCCAGTTTATGACATTCCAGATGTTTTCGAGGTATTTTGCCCGATCGTTCTTGTAGTCGATATAGTAGGCATGCTCCCACACGTCGACCACCAGCAGGAGGGGAAACGCGGGAAAAACATTCACGTTGTGCTTCTCAATCTGCATGACGAGGAGACGTCCCGTCTTTATACAGTAAGAGAGAGCTCCCCATCCCGAGCCCTCAACGCTGTTTGTAGCTGCAACAAACTCTTTCCTGAACCTTTCAAAAGATCCAAAATCCTTTTCTATCTGCTTTTTTAACTCACCGGAAGGTGCACCGCCCCCGCCCTTGCCGGCCGGTGCCATGTTCTCCCAGTAGAGTCCGTGGAGGAGGAACCCGCCGATGTGGAACGAGAGTTCCCTCGCAATCGCCTTCTGGTCAAGGTCACTGCCCTCTTTCCGGGATTTGTCCAGTTTTTCAAAGATGGCATTTGCACCATTCACGTATCCCTGGTGGTGTTTCGTGTGATGGAGTCGTAGCTGCTCTTCTGAAAGAGAGGGCGCCAGTGCATTGTAGTCGTAGGGCAGTGCAGGGAGTGTATACATGTGGTTCTGGTCCATTTTTTCAACCCCTTTGTAGTCAGTTCTTCGAAATTGTACTATAAAGGTATTCGCATCTCCCCCCTTTTCAAGTCCCCAGGATTCTCTTGGATACATAAACATGTGCAGTCATGAAAAATGGGACAGCCATTTTCAGAGTTAAAAAAGTATCAGCCAGATCGAACCCCTGCGCATTCTTTTGCAGCCCCTCTCCGGACCATGCCCAAACCGGCATCGCGCTTTTTAAGAAGGGAGAGCTTATACTGAAAGGACAGAGAGAGAAGCCCGATGGCAGAAAAGCGAGGTTGCGGTTTTGATTCACTCGTTCGCGACTGTTACCGGAGCGGAGGGTACGTTTTTGCCCCGTCTCCTGCCACGCTCCAGGATAGGCACGCTATCACGCGTATCGCACGTCTTGCCAGCAACGAGAACCCTGATCCACCCTCTCCCCGCGCAATAGAGATGGCAGTTGCTGCACTTTCACAGGCAAACCGCTATCCCGACGAACATGTCACCGGGCTTGTCAGGGCCCTTCGTGAATACCACGGACCTTACAATTTCGTTGTCGGGGTCGGCATGGACGGCGTGATCGAGACGATCCTCCGCACTCTCGTTGCAGCCGGCGACAGGGTCGTTGTTTCCACGCCGACATTTTCCTTTTACCGGCTTGCCGCTATCGGGCAGGGGGCCGAGGTCAGGGAGGTCCTGCGCCGAAAGGATTTCTCTGTGGATATCACCCGTTTCCTGAAAGAGGCACAAGCGGCAAAGGTCGCATTCCTCTGCTCGCCGAATAACCCGACCGGTACGGTCACTTCCTGCAGCGAGGTGGAGGAGATCCTCGGGGCAATGGAGGGGGTCCTTTTCCTTGACAATGCGTACGTTGAATTCTGTTATGAAGATTACCGTCCCCTGATGAAAAAGTACGATAACCTCATTATCGGCCGGACCATGTCCAAGGCGTTCTCCCTTGCAGGTCTCCGGGTCGGGTATGCCTTTGTGCCGGATTGGATCGTTCCCTGTTATTCCCGTGCCGCGACACCTTTTTCCCTCAACTCGGTGTCTGCAGCCGCTGCTATCGGGGCACTCCAGGATCCCGCCCACGTTGCGAGGGCACGGGACCGCGTTTTTGGACTGCGGAAGATGGTTACCGAACGGTGCCGGTTCCCGGTTACACCGTCAGGCGCAAACTTCGTCCTCGTGGACGTGTCTCCCCGGACGGGCAGGGAGGTGAGTGAAGAACTTGCGACAAAGGGAGTCCTCGTCCGGTCATGCGAGAGCTTTCCGGGACTGGGAGACCAGTATATCCGGGTGAGTATTGGTGAGGAATGGGAGATGGAACTCTTTATCAGCGAGATCAATCGCCTATGATGGTCGGTATCACGGGGACCCCGGGGACCGGAAAATCATCTATCGGGAGGATCCTCTCCCATCGCGGATACCACGTAACCGAGATTGGCCGGACGACTGCCCCATATATCCTTGGAAAGGATGAGCAACGGGATTCGCTTGTCATCGACGAAGAAAAGTGGGCCTGTGAATTTCCTGCAGTCGAAGGTTTTGTGATTGGTCACCTTGCCCACCTCCTTGCGTGCGATAAGGTCGTGGTACTGCGCTGCGATCCAGGAGTCCTGGCGGTGAGGCTCCGTCACCGCGGTTACGGTGAAGAAAAGGTGCGCGAGAACTGTGAAGCAGAGGCCCTCGATGTCATCCTCATCGAGACACTAGAGTTGTTTCCCGGGGAAAAGATACTTGAGCTGGATACAACCAACCAAAGTCCCGATGAATCTGCTGACATAATCGAGCAGTTTGTACGGGGGGAAATTCCTGGCCGTTATGGCGGTATTGACTGGACGGGGTACCTGGAGGGGGGTCCATGACCCTTGAATTCCTCCGTCCCCACATGGGCCGGATCATGGTTCCCCTGATCATGGCGTCAAAGAGAGCAGGGCTCTCGCCGAACGTCCTCACGGGAATAGCCCTCCTGAGTGCAGCAACGGCAGGGGTGTTCTTCTTCCAGGGCAATATCCTCATGGGTACACTTTTCGTTGCCTTCAATGCCCTCCTCGATGGGCTCGACGGTGCCCTGGCCCGGTCAGAAAAGATGGAGAGTATACGCGGGGACTTCCTCGACCACGTGGTCGATCGGTATGCAGATATCTTCATCCTGACGGGGATCTTTGCCGGGGGCGCCGCCGGGTGGGAGGTCGGAGTCCTTGCCCTGACAGGAGTCCTGATGGCATCGTACCTGGGAACACAGGCCCAGGCAGTCGGGATGGGGAGGTATTACGGGGGAGTACTGGGGCGGGCAGACCGCCTCGTCCTCATCATCATTGCAGGGATTCTCACTCTCCTGTTTCCCGGAAGGTATTTTTCCCTCTCAATCCTCGGGTGGCTTCTCCTGGTATTTGGTATCATGGGGCACATCACTGCTGCCCAGCGTTTCCTCCACGTCTGGAAGAATATGCCCTGAAACAGGGCAATTTTCGGGTCCCCGGAAAAAAATGCCGTCATCCCCTGAAAACATTCATCTTGTCCCCGGAAACTCTTCCTCCGCCGGGGAGAAAATCCCCTGTCTTTAAAACCAGGAGTCGAGTGTTTTTTGCCCTGACACGGCTTTTACTTCACCCAGTGCACTCTCGACTCTTTCAAGGGAAAAATCAAAGCCATCACAGAGCATCCTGATGATGCCTTCCCTGTCCGGGGGCCTCCACTGGAGTGGATACTGCCCGGTCACCGGTGGGTCCAAAAAGAAATCAAAGACGGTTTCCCACTCGGCACCCGGCTGCTTCTCGGCCATGACCTTCTCGAAATCCCCGGCCTGGACAATACGGAGTGCGGTTTTTGCCCCCACACCCCTGATACCAGGGTTGAAATCCGTTCCCACGAGGAGTGCAACCCTGATGAGATCCTCGCGCGTGATGGAGAGCCCGCCCAGGATCTTTGCCAGCTGAATCTTCTCGGGAAGGACTGTCATCGTCCTCCCGCGTACTTTCCTCTTCCCGCTCACGGTCAGGTTCCGGACGAGGACCGGCGCCCCAAAGAGGAGGGTATCATAGTCCTGGGAGACCACGTACCGGGCATCACCCTTCCTGACCATGAATGCTGCCTGGGCCTCCCCTTCGCTCGGGGCCTGGATCCAGGGGAGCCCCAGGAGGGTGAGGAGCTCGCGGGAAGTGGCGATGATATCCTGGTCGATTCGTGACGAGGAACGGGCCTGCTTGTATGCCTCGGCAGTATCCCCGCGGGAAAGTGCCTCTTTCCACTTCTCCCCCGCCTGTTCCCGGGCCGTTCTCCTCTCCTCGATCGTGTCCTGCTTGAAGGGAGGAGGAGTCCCATCAAAGATCCAGACGGTACGGATACCCTTCTCCATCAGGTTTGCCGACCGGAAGAGGATCCCCGAGAGGTGGGATGTCACCCGGCCCCGCTGGTCCATGAGGGGTGTCCCGTCGGGCTGCCTGATAATGCTCAGGAACTGGTAAATTGCGTTGTGGGCATCCACTGCAGCGATACCCGGGAGGTCCTGCCATGTGACAGTCTCCTTGAAATCGGCCAGTATGTCACGCAGAGCGACACCCATTGGCAGGTCCCCCTCGTGTCTCCTCCCTAACGGTAGACCCTCTTTGCAAATTCTTCAACGATGGAGTCGATATGGGAGACGTGGCTTTCGTATTTCTGTGCCATCTTGGTAGCAATTTCCTCCATGTTCATCCTGATCATCCTCTCCCTCTGGGTAAGGGTCTTTTCAATCCGCCGCACTTTCCAGTGAACCAGGAAAATCAGGCCGCCGAGTGATATCATCATCAGGGCGGCGGCAAGCGATTTGATAAGGTCAAAATTCAGATTGAATACAAGGATTAGGGTGGAGATTACAAGGATGATGAGGAGGAGCGCATCAACAACATATTCCCGAGTATCCATAGTGTTACTTGATGAATGCCCCTGCATAAAACTAACCCGGGTGGCATGGTATCCTTGGTAGAGAAAAAAGACATGCTCCCGCTCCTCGCGATGCCCCTCATGCTGGTCATCGTGGAGATCGGAGCGGTTCTCCTCTCCATCCCCATGAAAGGGGCAGGGATCTACGCCTTTGAAGACCCCTCCTCTGTAGCAAACCCCATCATCTTCATCGTCATCCTGCTGGTGTTCACCGCATTTCTCCTCCTCCTGATCAGGTTCAGGCTTCGGCGTTTCATCGGAGTAGTAGTCGGGATCTCGATTTTTTTCACTTTTATCTACATCTTTGGTGCCGTGGCTGCCCACTTTTTGGCGGACCCTCTCACGGTACTGGGAGGAAGTACCCTCCTTGCCGGACTTGCGACGGCAGTTCTCTACCTTTACCCGGAGTGGTACGTCATCGATACGCTGGGGATCTTCATCGCGGCCGGTGCAGCCTCTATATTTGGAATATCTCTCGATATTGTGCCTGTCGTCATCCTCCTCATTGTCCTGGCTGTTTATGATGCCATCTCAGTCTACAAGACCAGGCACATGGTATCGCTGGCAGAGGGTATCGTGGAGACAAAGAGCCCCATTCTCTTCGTGGTCCCCAAGAGGAGAGGGTACAGCTACCGCCGGGAAGGGCTGGGGCCTCTCTCTGGTGGCGGGGAGAGAGGTGCATATATCATCGGGATGGGTGATATGATCATGCCCGCCATTCTGGTTGTCTCGGCAAACGCATTCCTTCCCGGGAAGGGGGGGACACTCCTCTCCCTCCCTGCGGTCGGGGCAATGGCCGGTTCTATTGCAGGGCTCTGCCTCCTCCTCGTCTACGTGAACCGTGGAAAACCGCAGGCCGGCCTTCCACCCATCAACGGGGGTGCCATTATCGGCCTACTGGTCGGGTACCTCTTCTCCTTTCTCTTTTGACCTTTTTCGGAATGCAAGAAGGTTTTCAAGCACCTCCGAAACACCCTCTCCCGTCTCTGTCGACATGTTGATGTACCCATCGAAGTAGGCAATATCAGACTTGTTGACAACTGGCAGGACGGGTACAGTGACCGTCTCCTCGATCTCATGGAGGAGGCGGAACTGTTCCTCGAGGGGATATCCACACTGTTCACTTGCATCAAGGATGACGAGGATCACTGACGCGAGGTTGACCATTGCAGTGAGGGCCTGCCGTTCTATCCCGCTCCGTTGACTCGAAGGCCTGTCAAGCACACCCGGTGTATCGATGAACTGGACTCTCTCCCGCTCGACCATCCGGTGGCCGACGATGATACCCTTGGTTGTAAAGGGATAGGATGCAACCTCCGGGGTAGCAGAGGAGACAAGGCGGATGAAAGATGACTTCCCGACGTTGGGATACCCTGCCACCACGACCGTGAACTCGTCACTCACGTGGGGGAGTGCCCGGAGAACATTTCGTACTTCGTTGAGGAATTTCAGGTCGTCTCCGACCTGGTGCACAACGGATGAAAGCCTTGCAACAGCCCTTTTACGAATTCGCGATGGATTTTCTGATTTCCGCGTCTGGTAGGCAAGACCTGGCCCATGCGTCCGGGCCCACCGGGCGGCCCACCCCACCGAACCCAGTGACTTTCTCACCCGTGAAAGTCCCCACATGATGTCCACGATGTCCCGGTAGAACGTGGGAACAGAATCGAAATCGGGAAAGGACTGCATAACCTTGACGAGGCGGTCGTGGATCGCCTGGGAGACTGCCCTAACGAACTCCTCGTTTGCCCTGTCCTTGTTCCTCTTGAGCTTCATCTTTGATGCCGCCCGGCGGAAACTCCTGTCAAGGATCTCATCGGCGGTAGGCACCGTGGGAATGGTTTCAAATTCCACTCTGGCTCAACCTAATCTATATATGCCCATGCAGATGATAAACCATTATGGATTTGTCCCTAATCCAGAAAGACATTCTAATTACACTTATTTCTCTCTACCACCAGCATTCTCACCCGGTGAAGGGGGAGGAGATAGCAGAGGTGATACGGAGGAATCCAGGGACAGTCCGGAACCAGATGCAGGCTCTCAAGGCAATCGGCCTCGTCGATGGTATTCCCGGCCCAAAAGGGGGGTACAACCCGACTGCACAGGCATACAAGGCCCTGAACCTCGATATTTCCGAAAGGGAATACGATGTGAAGATAGCAAGGAATGGGCAGGAGGTCCCGGGAGTAAAAGTCGTGGAAATTGCGTTCACCACCCTCTGCCACCCCGACATCTGCCGGGCAAATGCCAGTATCCGCGGTTCAATAAAAAGTTTCGAGATCGGGGACCAAATCACCATCGGTCCTACCCCTGTTAACAAACTTCTCATCCGGGGAGAAGTGTACGGCAGGGATGAGGTCTCCCAGACACTCCTCATATCCATCTACGAGATGATATCCCTGCCCAAGAAACCCATCAAACATTACATGAGCAGTCCCCTCCTCTCCCTTAAGCGGTCAGACACCCTTGGAAATGCCCTCCATCTTTTTAACACACACCGGATACGGGGTGCCCCCGTCATCGAGGAGGGACACCTCTATGGGATCGTCACCATGAGTGACCTGGCATGGGCAATCGAAAAGGAAGTACCCCTGACAGATCCTGTCTCTGCAATCATGACGACGGATGTCGTGAAGGTCCCCTCATCTGTCCAGCTCTTCGAAGTTATCCGGAGCTTCAAGGAGAGGGACATCGGCCGTCTAATCGTCATGGACGGTGACCAGCCCGTTGGAATCCTTACCCAGTCCGACATTATCAAGGTATTTCCCTCCCTTTGACAGCCGGGCACGGTGGATACCTCCCCCCATTAAACCCGGGCATGTCTATTGACCTGAATGGGAGCCTTGCGTTTCAATCCAGCGATTTTGCACAGGTTTATATATGAATACCATCACACCCTCTTTCATGTCGAGAGTCCTGGCCCGCAGCCTTTCAAAGAAGAAGATTGTGACCAATGAAGGGAAGGTGATCGGAACGCTGAAGAACCTTGTCGTAGATTTCGATACGGGACAGGTCGTGGACCTTGTCATCTACCCTGATGCATCTTTTGACACAACGGGGTACCGGACCGAAGGTGACCGCCTCTACATCCCGTTTGAAGCGGTCAAGGATATCAAGGATTACATCGTTGTTGACCGTTATCTCTCCCGGAAATAGGGAAATACCGGTTCAGGGCCTCAAGGAAACCTTCTCCGAACTCTTTTTCCGTGACAACATCTGCAGCGCGTTTCAGGCCGGGATGGGCATTTGCCACAGCAACACCGACCCCGGCCCTTTCGAGGAGATCAACATCATTCTCCCCGTCGCCGACTGCGATAAAATCTCCCGGTTCCCTGCCAAGCAGCTGGCAGAGCCGTGAGAATGCAATCCCTTTACTCACACCCGGCGGGTGAATGTGGATCGCATAGCCCGTGTCAAGGACCATCACCGGATGGTCATGCAGGATCTCCCTTGCGAGGGATGCAGGCACGGTCCTGGCAAAAGCGACGTCAACGAACCGGTAGGGAAGGCTGTAATGTTCTATTGCAATACCCCTCGCACGGCATGCCCGTACCAGGTCCCAGAGAGCAATCCGGGAGGGGGTTCCATCTCCAAGGATTTCAAGATCGTGGTTCCAGCCCTGACGTATGATCCCACCGTTCTCCCCGATGTAAACGCCACCGGTCCCGATCATCTTTGAGATCGCATCCATGAAACAGGAGGTATTCCCGCTTGCAAGGATGACGCAGATCCCCTCGTCGGTAAGGCGTCGCATCGCATCGATTGCCCGTGTATCGATGTGGCGCCGGTCATCCGTGATTGTCCCATCCACATCGGTCACAAGTCCCCAAAACCCGTCCAAACCCTCTCCCATGAATGCTCAGGAAATCAAATTCCACGGCTTCAGCCTTATTTTTTCCTTTTTTTTTCCCACCAACGAGACAGTTGGGTCACATGCCCCCCCGATGAAAAACGGGGACGCATTATTCATACCAACCACCCATGACCGCCGGGCGGTCGAGCATAAAGCATGAAAATGGCGAAGCCATTTTCATTGGAACCACCCATGACCGCCG
>Ga0272448_1001471_pt1 | contig 31611 bp, 22 predicted proteins | sample YNPCB0191_FD_202220 | JGI IMG/M metagenome (GOLD analysis project Ga0272448, IMG submission 202220) | Hot spring sediment microbial communities from Yellowstone National Park, WY, United States - YNP-CB-019-1 | ecosystem: Environmental > Aquatic > Thermal springs > Hot (42-90C) > Sediment...
CTTTGGGTGGCTTTGGACGTATCGTCGAGGTTTTTTAGAATTCTATATTTCCCAACACGACAACTTTGTACTGATCGACCGTTTCACTCACAAAAGCATCACGATCACCCCTGAAAATCCTGAACAGTTTGCAGAAGCTGTTGAGGAAGCGATCGCTTCTAGAGGGAGCGATCGCGCAGAAAGCTCTTGAGTGCGATCGTATGTCTTTTTGTATCCTTACAGAAAACATACCATCACTTCTTGTATAATTATATGTTTGAATTATTGTTGGAGATAGTATTAGAGCTCTATTTGCAGTGCTAGGGCTAGCCTAGTGTCAGCTTATCGGCGAGTGCTGTAAAATCTGCTTGTCTATTTTTCTGAGATATTGACACTTCCCCGCTACACTGCTGGCGCTGTTAACAGGGGAGTGTTAAATGTTCGTTCCTCATCCACGACTACAGTCTCTAAAAAATCCTCGACCCAGTTGTGAAAATTCTGCACTGACTGCCAAGTTTTGTACGATAATCTTCTGCTGTTGACAATCTTGAATTAACAAAGCTGGGGAATTATGGCGCGTCTAGCACTGCTGAGTGTATATAATAAAACAGCAATAACTGACCTGGCCCGAAGGTTGGTAGAAGAATTTGACTTTGAAATCATAAGCAGTGGAGGTACTGCCCAAATCCTTGCAGCAGCGGGATTACCAGTAATTAAAGTAGCGGACTATACAGGTTTTCCGGAAATCTTAGGCGGACGAGTCAAAACACTGCATCCTCGCATTCACGGTGGTATTTTAGCGCGACGGGATTTACCGCAAGATATAAAAGATTTGGAAAATAACCAAATTCGTCCAATTGATTTAGTGGTGGTGAATCTATACCCTTTTGAACAGACTGTTGCTAAAGAGGGCGTAAATTTAACTGAGGCAATTGAACAAATTGATATTGGCGGTCCTGCTATGCTCAGAGCAGCATCGAAAAATTTTGCTCATGTAACAGTGTTGTGCGATCCCGTTCAATATGAGGAATATTTAGAGGAATTGCGCCAAAATGGGGGCGAAACTTCCTTTGCGTTTCGACAAAAGTGTGCATGGCAAGGATTTTTGCATACTTCTAGTTACGACCGAGCGATCGCGTCTTATTTGAGCAAGCAATTTACTTTAGAATCTGCACTACCGCCACAGTACATTCTTTGCGGACAACAGCTGCAATCTCTGCGTTATGGTGAGAACCCCCATCAAAGTGCAGCTTGGTATCAAAGTGGAACAACTGCAAGCGGGTGGTCAGCTGCTACCAAACTCCAAGGCAAAGAACTCAGCTACAATAACTTAGTCGATTTAGAAGCAGCTCGTCTAATTGTGGCAGAATTTTCTGATACTCCCGCAGCTACAATTATCAAACACACTAATCCCTGCGGTACAGCGTTGGGAAACACGATTCTAGAAGCTTACCAAAAAGCGTTGAATGCCGATCCCGTTTCTGCTTTCGGTGGTATTGTTGCACTCAATCGTTCCATCGATGCAGCAACTGCAACTGAGTTAACCAAAACATTTTTAGAATGCGTAGTTGCTCCAGGATGTGAAGAGGATGCCAAAGAAATTCTAGCGGCTAAGTCAAAAGTGCGGGTATTAATCTTGCCAGATTTGAGTAGCGGTTCTAAAGAAACCGTAAAGGTAATAGCAGGCGGTTTTCTCGTTCAAGCTTCAGACGACATCGTTACCGATACTAGTAAATGGAAAGTTGTTACCGAACGTCAACCCACACCCGTGGAATTAGAAGAATTGATATTTGCGTGGAAAGTTTGTAAACATGTCAAATCAAATGCCATTGTTGTCAGTAGCGATCGCACCACCCTGGGTATTGGTGCGGGACAAATGAATCGTGTTGGTTCGGTGAAAATTGCTCTCGAACAAGCTCAAGAAAAAGCCAAAGGTGCTTTCCTTGCTAGTGATGGATTTTTCCCCTTTGATGATTCAGTGAGAACCGCTGCTGCTGCTGGAATTACTGCTATTGTCCAACCTGGTGGAAGCTTGCGAGATCGAGACTCGATTCAAGCTGCAAACGAACTGGGTTTAACTATGGTCTTCACGGGTGTACGTCACTTTTTGCATTAATCTATCTCAAGTCAGATGTTACACCTGCTAAACTGGCACTAGCGTTTTTATTGCATCAAAATAATAAATGCTATTTTTAAGTAGGGTGTGAGGAGTAACTTAGAAATAAAAAGCGCTGGAAGTGGAAACAGGGTAACACTTTCAAGCGCTTTTTTAACTTGGAAATTGTCATTCATAAATATTGACCAAATCTTCATAATTAAATACTTGTCATCAGTTGCAAGCAGTGATAATCTTTAGGTGTGTGTGAGGAGCAAGTGTAAATCAAGAAGCGCTGAGGGTGGAAACACGGCAACACTCCTAAGCGCTTTTTGCTTTCTAAGCGAAACAGCAGACCACCACAAAACTGGCTGCTGCTGTCAAATAGTTTAGGCAACATTTATCCTAAATTAAAAAATTCCCATTAAAAAGATAAAGGTAAGACCGCACAAAGTAAGCAGAGAGAAAATAATAATGTTGCCCACACTGTGGTCTTCAGTAGTTGTATGCTGAGTATGTTCAGTCATTCTCAATTCACCCGACCTTTTATTATTGAGGTTATGCTGCAATTATAAATACTTGCATCCGACCGGAATGTTGTATCATAGAAAACTTGACCTAAATTCACTTATTTTTAACCTTGTCGCCACAATCGTATAAGATAAATGAATTTTTATTGCAACATGTTCGCATTTGTTTGAAAAAAAATCTGACATATTGGTAAAAATTAAATCTTCTTGCCATTGCTCCACCATCAAACTCGGACTTTGGGAGCACAGCCGTAAATAGATTTAAATTTCTGCTGCTGACGTATTTATATCTTTTGACAGATGCAATCTTTCTCAAGAAAACAACTACCCTCTTGATAAGAAGAAATTTAAAAATCACAAAATTCTAACTAGAGAAAATGTAAGACTAGCGTCATGATATATCCAGGCGATCGCTCCCTGGCAAATATGTTAGATAAACTCATGTGAAAATACTCACAAAAGTCAGGAAAAACTAAAATTAATTTGCCATTCAGGACGATTAAAGTGTCCAATTAAATAATGGAAAAACACGCAAAAAATTCTTTAGTTTCCAAAAAGTAAAAACCAGATATGTCAGACCAGAAAAATATTTGCCCCCAACACATTATTAACTGTATATTTTGACCTCGGGAGCACCTGAAATGATCCAGAAGCAAACGAATGGGCTAGAAAGCATATTTGCTGGTGGTGGACAGATGGGTATTCTCATGCGTTGCTTTGACTGGGAAAGCACCCCCCTTGGTCCCGGACAAAAATGGCCACAAAGCCTGCATACAGCCGTTAGCATTTTACTTAACTTCCACTATCCTGCAGCTATTTATTGGAGTTGCAAATTTATATGTTTATACAATGATGCCTATATCCCTTTTGTGGGAGACAAGCATCCCCAGACCCTGGGACAAACAATCACTCGCACACAGCCGCAATTATGGTCTCAGATCGGACCGGTGCTGCAAAAAGTCATGGAGACAAAACAAGGTGTTTGGTGCGAAAACATCCCACTATCGGTTGTTAATTCCAGTAGCGATCGCTTTTCAATAGATGCAGACTTTTCCTGCGCTCCCATTATGGATGAAAACGGTCAAGTGGGAGGTATTTTTGTTTGCTGCAGCCAAAAAATCCGAACTGTAAAAAACTGTCCTCCTCGCGGTGCGATCGCCCGACGTCGCTTGAAAACCATCCAAAAATTGGCTGCAAAGGGTACTCAAGCCAAAACCCTCAGCGATACCTGTCGTTTGCTCATGGAAAGCTTAGCTAGTAATTTTGTGGATATACCCTTTGCTTTGCTGTATTTAATAGAACAAAATCAAAAAGCACGTTTAGTGGAAAAAACAAGCTGTCAATTAGAACCAACCGCGGATATAGAAGTAATAGATGTAACAAAAGAAGATAAGATTTGGTATTTTGACAAAGTTTTGCAAACAGGACAACCCCTGACAAAAGATTACCTACCCGAGTGTTTGTATACCCACCCTTTACTCCCAGAAGAAAGTCGCTACGCAAACATAACCAAAGCAAAAAAAGTAGAAAAAGCTGTGGTGTTACCCATAACACAGCCAGCTGTTCGCCAACCTCAGGGATTTTTAGTCGTAGGAGCGAGTAGAAAACAAGCTGCAGACAAAGCAACCCAAGCATTTTTAACATCCGTAGCCGCGGAAATCAGCAACGCGATCGCCAACGCCCATCTTTGGGAAAAAGCAGCACAACTTCGCCAACCAGCCACGGCATGCCAGCCGCAGTTGCAAGTGTTAGGGGCAACGATAGGTGACAAAATTGACTCAATCCTCAATAGCATTACAGATGCATTTGTGGCATTGGACAAAGACTGGCAAATCGTATATATCAACCAAAAAGCTGCTGCCAAAAACGGACAAACACCCGAGGAAATTATTGGCAAAAATCACTGGCAGCACTGGCATTGGCTAGCTGGAACGCAGGTAGAACAAGAATACCGCCGTGCTGTTGCCGAACAAGTACCAGTCCATTTTGAAACTCCTTGCCAACCTTTCAATACTTGGCTAGAAATTCGCGCTTATCCATGCAAAGGCGGGCTGAATGTTTTTTTGTGCGACATTACGGAACGCAAGCAAATGGAAAAACTCTTAAAAGAAAGCGAACAGCGGTGGCGCTTGGCTGTGGAAGAAACTGGCTTGGGAGTTTGGGATTTTGATATTGCCTCTGGGGAAATTATATGCTCCCACGGCAGCCAAAACATGCTCGGGTTAACTGCTGCTGCCGATGTCAAGATAACTTATGAAACTTTCCTCAATGCCGTGCATCCAAACGATCGCGATCGCATCGCTCAAGCACTACAGCAGGCGATCGCCCACAGTACATCTTCAACAAACACTCAGGAAAATAACTATAACGTAGAGTTTCGAACTATTTGGGCAGACGGGACAGTTCATTGGCTGGCATCCAAAGGGCGTGTCTACTGCGATGAATATGGCAAACCGACGCGCATGACAGGGGTGACTTTAGATATTACTGCTCCCAAGCAAGCAGAACAGGCCCTGCGCCAAAGTAAAGCTCATTTAGCAATGGCTGAAAAAGTCGCCCAAGTCGGAAGTTGGGAATTCGATCTCAAAAGCCAAAAAATTACTTGGTCGGAAACTACATTTCACCACTGGGGACTCGATCCCGCTCAAGGCGAACCAAGCTATGACGAATTGCTAAAAAGAGTTTATCCAGAGGATCGAGAAATTTTGCAACAAGCAGTAGAGCGAGCGATCGCCCAAGGAATTCCCTATGCTTTTGATATGCGAATAGTGCGCCCGGATGGTTCCATTCGCTATCTTGATTTTCGCGGCGAACCCGTGTTTGACGAGCACGGACAAGTAGTAGTGAAATTAATTGGAATATCATTTGATGTTACCGAACGCAAACAAACAGAAGAAGCATTACGCCTTTGGGAAGCCCGATTTCGACTAGCTGTGGAAAATCTCCCCGAAGCGTTCATGCTTTATGATGCTCAACGTCGTTTTCAATTTGTCAACGCTAAAGTACTGCAACTTAGCAGCAAAACTCTAGAAGAATTTATCGGGCGTCGAGATGAAGATGTTTTTCCTGCGGAAGTTACTAGTGCTTATTTACCCTTGCTGCTAAAAGCTGTCGAAACCGGTAAATTGCAAACAGGAGAATGCACCATACCCTTGTTTAAATGTCAAAAATCTGAGGCGATCGTTTTTAACGTCAAATATGTACCCCTACTCGACAAGCAAGGAAAGATTCAGCAAATTCTCGCCCTTACTCACGACATCACCAACAGCAAACGCGCAGAAGAAGCCCTTCGCCAACGAGAACAACAATTCCGAGCTTTGGTGGAAAATTCCCCCGATTTAATTTCCCGCTTCGATCGCAACTTCCGCCTTCAATATATCAATCCTCGGGTCGAGTTAGAGATGGGTATTCCTGTAAAGGAGTGGCTCGGAAAAACATTACTGGAACTCGGTTATCCGGAAGCGCTCGTCAACCCTTGGCATCAAGCCCTGCAAAAAGTTTTTGACACCAAACAGGAACTTGTTTATGATTCCGAGTTTCCCACCGCTACAGGAATAAAATATTGGTCATCTCGTCTTGTACCTGAATTGGCAGAAGATGGCTCCGTTGAAACCGTTTTGTCTGTATGTCGAGATATTACCAGTTGCAGACAAGCAGAATTAGAACTGCAGCAAGCAAAAGAAGCAGCACAAACAGCCAGCCGTATTAAGGATGAATTTTTGGCGATCCTCTCCCACAAACTCCGCTCTCCCCTTACTCCCATACTGGCCTGGGCACAAATTTTGCGGTTAAAGAAATTTGATGCTGCAACAACCGAATACGCCTTAGAAACAATCGAGCGCAACGCTAAACTACAAACTCAATTAATCGAAGATTTACTGGATGTATCTTGCATTATCCAGGGCAAAATGAGTTTGAACATAAAATCGGTGAATTTAGTTTTTGTTGTTCAAGCCGCCCTGGAAACAATTCGTTCCGCAGCACAAGCAAAAGCGATCGAAATTCAAACTTTTTTAGACTATACTCCCTACAAAATCAAAGGAGATCCCAGTCGCCTGCAACAGATAGTTTGGAATTTGCTCTCCAATGCAGTCAAGTTCACCCCGGAAGGAGGAAAAATCACCCTCAAGCTAGAATATTTTGACCGTTATGCCCAAATTCAAGTTAGCGATACAGGTAAAGGAATCAGTCCTGAGTTTCTCCCCTATGTTTTCAAACGCTTCTCTCAAGAAAGCAGATCTACAAACAGAAAATTTGGCGGTCTGGGATTGGGATTGTCGATTGTTCATTATTTGACAAAGCTACACGGCGGTTCGGTGAAAGCAGAAAGTCCGGGAGAAAATCTCGGAGCAACATTTAAAGTTTGCTTACCCCTGGTTTCCATAGAGTGGGAGGAAACTGACAAACAAGAACAACCCCAAACGCAGGTGACTTGAAACGGATTGCGAGTTTTGGTTGTAGATGACGAAGCAGACATCCGCGAACTAATAGCCACAATGCTGGAAAGTTTAGGAGCGATCGTTGTTACCGCCGCATCCGCCACTGCAGCAATTGCAGCTTTGCAAGAACAACTTCCAGATATTGTTATTGCTGATATTGGCATGCCAAATGTAGATGGATACGCGTTGATGCGTTACTATCGGGCCTTACCACCAGAACAAGGAGGAAAGTTACCAGCAATTGCTTTAACTGCTTATGCTCGAGAGCACGACCAACAGCAGGCGATCGCCGCTGGATTTGAGATGCACCTTTCCAAACCCGTGGAACCAGAAATATTAATTAAAGCAATTGCCAGTTTAGTTAAGCAACGTTAAATCTTCCCCTCAAAAACCACTTCCAGGGGTATCTGTGGCGAACTTTTGTCTACCACACTAATTATTAGAAATTAAGCTTTCCCTAACAATATAATGAAATTGAAAGCAATTTGGAAACTGAAAATGGATTCCCAAACATTTTCCTTTTCAGTTGCAGGATTATTTTTTAATAATTTTCCATGTCTAAATTAATTCAAGCAGTTATCAATAGCGAAGAGAAAAATGATTTGCGTTCTTTCTTGAGCGAGGTACGCCAACAAGAAAAAATCTACTTGCTACGGAATGAGATTCTTAATATATATAAAGAATATTGCTCGCATTATCAAAAATCAAAGGAATTTTTTACTTCATCGCACTTAGGAAAATTAGTTTACTACACCCAAGAAATTATTCAAGATGTCTCTAGCTTCTGTTTTGTTGTCCGTCCCCAAATTGCTAGCCAAGAAGTTTATCGACTCACAGCAGATCTGAATGTAGAAGCAATGACCGTGCAGGAACTTTTGGACTTGCGCGATCGCTTGGTAAATAAATTTCATCCCCAACAAGGCGGTCTGTTAGAATTGGATTTCGGTCCTTTTTACGACTACTCTCCCTTGATTCGCAATCCCAAACATATTGGTAAAGGAGTACAGTTTCTCAATCGCTATCTTTCTAGCAAATTCTCGCAAGCTCCCAAACAATGGCTGCAAAGCTTGTTTTTGTTTTTGAAGTTGCATCAATACAACGGTGTTCAGCTGTTAATAAACGATCGCATTCAATCTCCACAGCAACTTCTAGCGCAAATCAAACGCGCGATCGCCTTTGTTAGCGATCGTCCTAATGACGAACCCTACGAAGTCTTTCGCTTGCAATTACAAACCATGGGATTCGAACCAGGTTGGGGTAATACTGCTATCCGCATTCAACAAACCCTAGAATTACTCGAGCAATTGCTCGACCCTAGTGCACGTCAAACGCGCCAATTAGCCCTTCACCAAACTTTGGAAGCGTTCATTTCTCGCCTTCCCATGATTTTTAGAATCGTCTTGGTCTCTCCCCACGGTTGGTTTGGACAAAAAGAAGTATTGGGACGTCCCGATACAGGCGGTCAAGTTGTATACCTGCTTGACCAAGCACAAAGTTTAGAAAAGCAAATGCAACAAGATACCAAACTAGCTGGTTTAGAAGCTTTAAATGTACAACCAAAGGTAATCCTTCTCACCCGCTTGATCCCCAATAGTGAGGGTACTCTTTGCAACCAACGTTTGGAAAAAATCTATGGTACAGAAAATGCTTGGATTTTGCGCGTACCATTTCGAGAGTTTAATCCAAACGTCACTCAAAATTGGATTTCGCGATTTGAGATTTGGCCGTATCTGGAAACCTACGCCATCGATACTGAAAAAGAATTACTCGCAGAATTTCATGGCAAACCTGACTTGATTGTAGGTAACTATTCTGATGGCAATTTAGTAGCATTTTTGTTATCTCGTCGCTTGGGTGTTACCCAGTGCAGCATTGCTCATGCGTTCGAAAAAACTAAATATTTGTTTAGCAATCTCTACTGGCAGGATTTAGAAGATAAGTATCATTTTTCATTGCAATTTACTGCTGATTTATTAACAATGAATGCTGCAAATTTTATTATTAGCAGCACTTACCAAGAAATTGTAGGAACACCAGATAGCATCGGACAGTACGAATCCTACAAATGTTTTACGATGCCGCAATTGTATCATGTGGTAAACGGGATTGAACTATTTAGTCCTAAATTCAATGTCCTACCGCCAGGAGTTAACGAAAGCTACTTCTTTCCCTATACCCGTACCCAAGACCGAGTTGCAAGCGATCGCCAACGTCTGGAAGAAATCCTGTTTACCCTAGAAGATCCAACTTTGGTCTTTGGTAAACTCGACGATCCCCACAAACGCCCTCTTTTCTCCATGGCCCGTCTCGACCGGATCAAAAATCTCACCGGCTTGGCTGAATGTTTCGGTCAAAATCAACAATTGCAACAACAATGTAACTTGATTTTAGTAACAGGAAAATTGCACGCTGAAGAATCCAAGGACAACGAAGAACGCGAAGAAATTATCAAACTTTATCAAATTATTGAAAAGTACAATCTTCAAGGTAAAATTCGCTGGCTGGGTGTACATTTTTCCAAAACAGATTCAGGAGAAATATACCGCGTCATTGCCGAACACCAAGGTATATTTGTACAACCGGCTTTATTTGAAGCGTTTGGTTTGACCATTTTAGAAGCAATGATTTCAGGATTACCTACTTTTGCTACCCAATTTGGTGGCCCTCTAGAAATTATTCAAGACCAAGTTAATGGCTTTTATATCGATCCCACCAATTTAGAAGAAACAGCCACTAAAATTCTAGATTTCCTCCACAGATGCCAGCAACAGCCAGAATATTGGCATGAAATTTCTCGCCAAGCTATTGACCGAGTTTACAGCACCTACACTTGGACAATTCATAGTCAAAAGCTGCTATCGCTAGCACGCATATACGGCTTTTGGAACTTTATTTCCAAACCAAACCGAGAGGATTTATTGCGTTACGTAGAAGCTTTGTTTTATTTAATTTATCAACCTAGAGCACAACAATTACTACAACAGCATCAGTATCGATAGTTAAATTTGTTGATTACTTTGTTAATTGGTACCATGTTTTTTGACCAACTATTCCGTCTACAACTAAATTTCGTCTATTTTGGAAAGCTTTGACAGCTGTTTCTGTTAAAGCACCAAAAATACCATCAATTTCAATAGCGTAGCCGTGAGTTAATAATAACCATTGCAGTACTCTGACACTATTACCCGTGTTACCAAAACGCAAAGTTGGTAAACCGGGATTGTCAGAAATTGAAAGTCTTGTCAGTTGTTTTTTCTTTCTAAGCACACCTGCTTGCTTTCCCCAAGTAGGACTGTTATCTGCCAAGATAAATTCCGGTGGCGCAATCTCAGTCCAGGAAACTATTGGAGATAAATAAGTTGGTTTTAGCTTTTTTGTTTTATTTTTATGATTGTCTGGCTGAATTGACAACTTTGGCAGTATATACGGCAAATAAGGTTGTCCTGTTGTTAAGGCACCCGTCACCATCAGAACAATATTACTCATAAGATTTTATCTACTCAAATCTATATTTTCTTTGACACTAAAATAGTTGGCAGTCCGGAATGCTAACTATCTTAATGTATGTTTTTTTTGGTGGCATTACTTCGACAATCCACATGATATCAAGCTAAATTTGACAACGACTATTGCTAAGGCATTAACGAGTTTTTTGAGTTAATAGCCGCAACTAACTGCCAGTATTGCCAAAAATATATAGCTATCAAAGAAAAAATGCAGATTTGCCGAAAAACAATGTTTCGGCCATCCCTTTTAGTTTACGTTTGCAATTGTGCCATTAATAATATCTATATAAGAGAGTTGGATGAAAGGAGAAAGTCTCTGTCTTTAGAATTTATTCAGATTCCTGCCAAAACCGGACAAGCACCCGAGGGATTGATTGTCACTTTGCACGGTTGGGGTGCAAATGCACAAGATGTAGCATCTTTAGCACCTTTCTTAAATTTACCTAGTTACCAATTTCTGTTTCCTAACGCGCCCTTTCCTCATCCTTATTCGCCAGTTGGTAGAGCTTGGTACGACCTTAGCAGGGAAAATATGTACGAAGGATTAGCACAAAGTCGACAACTACTGCTCGATTGGTTGCAATCCTTAGAAAATAGCACTGGCGTACCTTTGTCGCGGACATTTATAAGTGGCTTTTCTCAAGGCGGCGCCATGACTTTTGATGTAGGCTTAAAATTGCCCGTTGCAGGTTTGATTGTAATGAGCGGATATTTACATCCTGGCGCAATAACGAACCTAGAAACTCGCAGCTTTAATCGAGCATCTTTACCTCCAGTTTTAATTATGCACGGTAGATATGACGAAGTTGTCCCCCTACAAGCAGCAGTGACAGCAAAAGAAACTTTAGAATCCCAGGGAGTAAGGGTGCAGTACCATGAATTTGATATGGGTCACGAAATTCGACCGCAAATGCTGAAATTGATCGAGAATTTTGTTGTCAATGTTTAGAAAACTGCCACAGTTTTTACTGTTTAGATAGCAATTTGGGTTACAAAATTTTTACAAAGTCTGGTAGAAATCGGGAAAATTTTTACGCAATTGATGTCCTCAAATTAGTAAGATATATTGGGTGAGTGCCTCGAGCGCAATGAACCCCATGCTGGATGCAAATGCTGCTAACGGGAGGGGCGAGCATGATGAAAACTCCAAGCATTTCCAAAACAGAAATTTCTACCATGACTCCACAAGATGTAGAAAAATTAGCGACGCGTCTGGAGCAAGACAACTACAGCAATGCTTTCGAAGGCTTAAAAGATTGGCACCTGTTGCGGGCGATCGCCTTCCAACGCCCAGAGTTAGTTGAACCCTATATCCACTTGTTAGATTTGGAACCTTACGATGAAGCGTAAAGGAAGTTAATGACCAGCACAAGGTAACACAAAGGGCGAAATATGAAGTAGGAGGTAGAAAAGATACCCCCATCAATTCGCTCTTTGGCCAATTTTTCTCTGCTGGTGCACAAAAAGCAGGCTATGGCTGCTGCAAGCAACAAAAATTATGTTTGGTCCACAACCAAGACGGGTATTAATTGGTATTGGTGGCGGAATTGCCGCTTACAAAGTTTGTGAAGTTGTTTCTACACTCTTTAAAAATGGTGTAGAAGTGCGAACTATCCTCACTAATTCTGCACAAAAATTTGTTACGCCTTTAACTTTTGCTACTCTATCTCGCCATCCTGCTTATACAGACGAAAATTTCTGGCAACCAATACATACCCGTCCGCTACACATAGAATTGGGTGAGTGGGCAGAAGTTTTTGCGATCGCGCCATTGACAGCTAATACACTTGCCAAGTTAGCCTCTGGTATGGCCGATAATTTACTCACCAATACGGTCTTGGCTTCCAAATGTCCGGTTCTGCTGGCGCCAGCAATGAACACCGATATGTGGGAACAGCAACTGGTACAGCGCAATTGGCAGCAGTTAGCTACCGATCGCCGATTTCATAGTCTGCCAACAGCATTGGGATTGTTGGCCTGCGATCGCGTTGGTGTTGGCAGGATGGCAGAACCTCCAGAAATTTTGGCATATATTCAATCTTTATTACACACCGCAGGCAAGCGAGATTTAGCACATAAGCGAGTGTTAATCAGTGCAGGAGGAACGCGAGAACATTTCGACCCGGTCAGGTTTATTGGCAATCCCTCCACGGGAAAAATGGGGTTAGCTTTAGCACAGGCAGCACTACACCGCGGAGCCAAGGTAACTTTAGTACACGGTCCGGCAAGCTGGAATATACCCTTGGGAATAGAAGCAATTTCTGTTGTCAGTGCCGAAGAAATGCGAGCAGCTATGCTGCGGTATTTACTGAGTAATGATGTAATTATAATGTCAGCTGCTGTGGCAGATGTCAAGCCGCGGGAGTATGCTCGCGAAAAATTGCCAAAGCGATCGCTTCCGGACTGTTTGCCTCTAGAACCTGTAGCAGATATCGTTGCCGAACTGTGCAAGCGCAAGCAACCCCATCAGCAACTCATCGGTTTTGCCGCCCAGACGGGTGATATAGTTACCCCAGCGTTAGAAAAGTTACACAAAAAGAATTTAGACGCCATTGTGGCCAACCCCGTAGATCTACCAGATAGTGGTTTTGGCAGTGACAACAATCAAGCAGTATTTTTGGATCGGCAAGGCCGTCAAGTCAAGATTTCACCTTGTAGTAAATTGCAGTTAGCTCACCATTTGTTTGATTTTATCAGCGGTTAGTTTCTTTTTCGCCTTATCCCCATCCTAAATCGCCACTATGTCACCTATTGCCATGCAACAAGGTTAGATCGTTTGGTCAAGCTTTCCTCAACTAGCTGAAAAATATAATTGACTGCTTACGAATATGCATATACAGTTATTAATAACCATAGTTAATAAAAGTAGGTTGGTACTCCCGGGGCGGACAACCTGGAGTACCAACTATTCCAGTCTGTTTCCATCGATGCACGTCATTTACTCAACTCGTGATGTGGCTGCCGTTTCGGTTGCTTGAGGCGTGCTAGGCAATTCCAGGCAGTATCCTGCACCGTATACCGTTTTGATATAACGGGGATGACGGGGATCGGGTTCTAGTTTTGTTCGCAAATGCCGAATATGGACTCGAATCGTCTCAATATCGTCATCGGGATCGTAACCCCAAACTTCCCTGAGAATTTCACTGGGAGAAACAGTTTGGCCGTGTCGTTGCAGCAAGCAATGAAGCAGCTCGAATTCCAAGTGAGTTAGCTTGACTGTTTGACCAAACCATATAGCCTCAAATCGTTCGGGAACCAGAGTCAGCGGTCCGTAGTTGAGAATTTCACTGTGCTTTGCTGCTTGAGGAATGCGATCGGTACGCCGCAACAGCGCTCGTACCCGCGCCAGCATTTCCTCAACTTCAAAGGGCTTGGTCAGGTAGTCATCGGCGCCTGCATTAAAGCCCTCTACTTTATCCTGAGTTTGACTCAGAGCAGTTAACATCAACACGGGAATTTCCGCGGTACGCTCATCGCGTCGCAAGCGTTGACAAACGGTAAACCCGTCTACTCTGGGCAACATCAGATCCAGCATGATTAAATCTGGCTGCAGTTGCAAAGCCAATGCTTGACCTTTGATGCCATCTTCAGCCTGGCTAACGTCGTAACCAGCCATTTCTAAGTTGACGGCGACTAGTTCTGAAATCGCTGGGTCATCGTCTATAACTAGAATCCTCGGCATTCCTAAAAAAAATTATTACTACTTATTAAGGATAAATAAGAACCTTTGGTGAATACAAAGATTGCTCGATTGATTCTAAAAATTATTTTAAATCTAACATAAAACTTAAAATTAAAGTATTGTAAGACCAAGTCTAAAATAAACTAAATTTTAGATGTGGTGTGTTATCGACCATACAATTCCCCACGTTCACACAGAGATTTAGCTTTTTAGACAGGCAAAAACAGAAAGCCACAGTCTCCTTTGGTAAAGACAACAGCGCCATACGTAGGTTAACTGCGTTGGCGTCTGGAATTAATAAATTTCAGGCTTCTAGCTGTAGAGCCCAAGCTGAGAAATTTTGAACTAGAAGCGGGGATAAGCTGAAGCTGGACAAGTTTTGAGAACTGACTACTAACCTTTTATTATCCCTGAACAGGGACATGCATTTTCAACTTTTTCACCAACTCTTGAGTTAACTGAGAGAAAGCCTTGGAACCAGCTGATTGAGGAGTATTTAAAATAGCAGGCATAAAGCTATCAACCGCTTTAGCAACATTGACATCCACGGGAATTTGCGTTTGGCAAATTTTCTCCTGGCCAAAATCTTGATGAACGCGTTGCATCACTTGTTTGTAATATCTGCCAGTTAACAAATTGGCATTAGACATTGTAAAGACAATACCCAGCATTTGTATATTAATCTTTGCCTCTTGTTCGTGGCTATCTTTTAATTGAGCAATACGTCTTTCCAATAACTGAATACCCACTACAGATAACGGTTCTGGTTTAGCAGGAAGTATGTAGAAATTACTGGTTGCCAAAGCACTACGAGTAAGAAGATTGTAGCCGGGAGCGCAATCTAAAATAATAAAGTCATATTCCTGGCGTATTGGTTCTATAATTTTAGCCAGCAATACTCTCTCAAAGCGGTTCCAAATTGTTTCGAATTTCTTTTCACCGAGAGTAACTGCTTGTTGGTGCAGCATTTCTGAAACCACAAATTCATCATACAAATCAATATCTCCTGGTAACAAATCCAATCCTTGGAGATTACAAACCTGGGATTGAATGATTTCTGTAATTGTATGTTTTGGTTGTGGTTCGGGATTAATAATTTGATCTATTAAATACCTAAATGTCTTTCGTTGCTTGCGGCGTCTCGCAAAGTCCACAGGCGACATCAGGCTGAGTGTTGCACTAATTTGGGTATCCAAGTCAAGAACCAGCACCCGTTTGCCATGTTCTTTTGCCAAACAAGTGGCGACATTGACGCTTAGGGTTGTTTTACCCACACCACCCTTCATATTTGCAGTTGCAATTACATATCCCATTGCTTAATTCCTCTGATGACGCATTCCCATCTAGGTAGCTTAGACGTCTGGTTAGCCTGTAAAAATTTTCGATAAATTTAAGAATTCTAACACTCAGAAATTGAGTGTCGTTGATAGAGTGTACCAGCCCATGTTCGGGAATATACCGTTTACTCGAATTGATAGCTGTGGGTAGTTTACCCTTCGTCTAGGTTTCTGGCAACTGGATGTTTGTTGCTAATAAACTTTGCAAACGCTGCATCTGAGCACCCACCTTGTAAAGTAAATCGCCTTTGCCTAAAAGGTAAGCAGCTTCTATTTGTTTACCCCCTAAAACAATAATAGAATCTGCTTCACTGGCAGTACGCAAAGCTACTCTTCCAGGTAAATTTGTTCTGATCGCAGGAGTTACTATTTTAGCTTCTGGACGTTGGGTGGCGATAATCAGGTGAATTCCAGCTGCTCTGGCCATTGCACCCAGTCGTTTAATGCTTTGTTCTAATGCTGTACGAGATTCTTTCTCTACCATGAAGTCGGCGTATTCATCAAAAATACAGACAATGCGAGGTAATGGTTGGCTGGAACTTTGATTGTAAGTACTTAAGTCACTGCACCCCAATTTTTCAAATTGCTCGTAGCGCAAATCCATTTCTGCAATCAGTTCATTCATCAGCGCGATCGCCTGTTCGCTTTCTTTAGCAACTGGCGAACGCAACCACTGCATTTGCTCAAACTCCGCAAACGTGACTCGCTTGGGATCGACAAGGGCAATTTGTAGGTGCTTTGGCAAGTGACGAACGATCAGACTCAAAAGAAGCGATCGCAAAAATTCACTTTTTCCACTGCCGGTCGTACCTCCCACTAAAAAGTGACAAGTATTCGGATCGGATAAATCAGCTTCTACCAACCTTCCTTCTAAATCTACTCCTATAGCAATTTTGACAGGTGCATTGATTGGTAATGCCCGTGGCTTGATATAATCTTCAAACCTCGCAACTTGCCTGGGCAAACGAGGTAAATCTATACTGACATAACCAGCCTGGGGTGCAATTAAGGGTGGATGATCTAACCCCATCTGCACCTGCAAATCCGCAGATAATTTCAAAAGTGAATTAATCTTAACTCCAAGGTGAGGCTTGAGTTTGACTCGGATAAAACTAGGAGCGATCGCTGCTCCGTGATAATCTGCATCAATACCAAAAGATTTCAGAATATTTACTAATTCTTCACCTTTAGCATCTGCGTTAGCCGACTCTTGGCTACTATGATTATTTGTAGAGGAACCGTTGTGAAGGCCATTGTCTGATAAGAAATTAAAAAACACCTGACACTTTTGCTGTTGAGGACACATGCTGCACAAGTAAGGCTGAGTTGTAGGTGGTGGTGGATTGGGATGTGGTGGTTCCCATCTCAGCCATTCCTGCATTTGTTGTAATTTGTAGGGAATTAGCTGATGTACCGTATTTTCTAACTCTTCCCAGGTGTACCTGTATTCTTTAAACTCTGGTAAAACACAGTAAACTGCTGAATCAACAGGCACTTTTTTCTTGTGCCATAACATATAACTATATAGTGCAACCTGGGCTAACTGGGCTGATGGATCTACAGGTTGATAGGTTTTAAATTCAACTACACAAAGACGTTTTAATTCCAAGTTACAAACTAAGCAATCGAATTCACCTATCACTCGCTGTTGAGTTCCATCTGGCAAATCAAAATCGTGCTCTAGCTTCCGTTCTTCAGAAATAAAAGTACTACTAAAAAGATTTTCCCATCCACAATAATTTCTATTTATTACCAGCAATTTGGCAAAATGATTTATTAATCCTACTAAGCCCTGCCAAACTCTCAATAATCGTTGTGCTTTATTTTCCTCTTTATCCACAGCTTTTTTTAAATAAGAAAAAAATCTTAGTTCATAAAAAAGCTGTCGCATATTAGCGGCTATTTCCTCTAAATTTAATTGTGATGAGTTATGTTTAAATAATTCTTTAAATCTTATATCGGTAGTAGCTAAATTTATCAATTCCTCAGCGAAATCATGGAATAATCTACCGATTCCTAGCTGATTCTCCTGTGGTATGAATAAACTGTTTCCACCAAAGCGCTGATGTAAATAAAATAAACGAGGACACTCAAAAGCAACTCTAACTTTAGTAGCAGATAAAGATGAATTATCCTGACTCATATCATCAGTACCATGTCGAAAAATTTCTAATAGACGTTTATGTACCGCTGCTAAATACACAACATCCATTGCAGCGTAGTCTAGCTGCTTTTGGCTTAAGGGACGTCTTTTCCAATCACTTTTTTGCTCTTGCGTATCTACATTAGAAAAACCACACAGTTCTACAGCTAAAGTTTTCAGTTTTAAGTTAGATAATTGTAAAGGAGGTTGACAAATATTTTTTGCTAACTGCAAAGTACAAGTAACATTTTGCGCAGAACTGCCCCCCAAATATTTCAAATCAAAGCTTTTATTGTGAAATACCTTTTCAATGTCAGGATTAATCATGATTTTGTCAATAAAGTATGCAACCAAATCAGGCTGATTTAGTACATCAAGAATATAAATCCTTTCTTTGGTATCATCTATTGGCTCTGCTAATACCTGAATTAATGATAATTTTGGATATCCAGTTTGCCAGTCTGCAATTTCTGTATCTAACCACAATGTTTTTGCCAGGGCAAATTTGGCAATTTTTATCCTCATTTCGTGAGGATCATTCAAGTATTCCATGATTAAATAATTAGTATTAAATAGTTATTTCTTTGGAAGTATTAAACAAATTAATCGTTCTTCAGTTTTAGCTTTTGAATTCATAATCTCTAACTTTTTCTCTTGACATAATTCCTGAATCAAACGTTCAATTTCTGCTTCCTTAACATTCGGGAATTTCTGTTGACAATGAGAATTTAAATTGGATAATCCCATACATAATTGGACTTTCATGAAATTTAATAGAAATTCTTTTACTTCTCGCAACCTATCTATAGGTTCTTTTTTAGGAATAATATCTAAATCCTGCAATAAACTACATTCATTTAAAATACCCAAATTAAAGATTAAAGATTTTAGTTCTGGTAAATGAATAGTTTTACCTACTTCGCCTAGGACTAATTCTTCAGCCAGTGCAGAATTTACTAAGCTATTATATGTTGCTAAATAATGAACAGAAGCCAGACTTGGTCTGATGTGAATATGATTGATCCCCGTAAAAATTTGTTTGTAAAGTTTATGTCCCTGAAGTTTAGGTGTTCCCGTACTATTAATTCTAATTAGATATAGATGCTGACAAAGATTTTGCTGGATTACTTTCTGACAAGCATTCATAATATGGTAAAAACTTGTCATATTTGCATCTTCTGTCCAGACTACACCTATTCTTTCTTGGTTGCGGGGGTGTTGATAACTCAAGGAATAATTGGCATATTTACCACTAATTAGTCTAGGTTTTATGGATTCGATCTTCAAGGCTTCCAAAGCCCGTTGTAACATCTGTATTAACTCAGATGCTGGTAGAAGAGATATTTTACTGATTCTGCTTTCTATTTTTTTATACTCTTCCTGCCAGAGTAGTTTAAATGCAGCTTGAATTTTTTCTTCTATTGGTGTCGGTGGACGTACTATTAACGACTCTTTATATTGTTGATACTTTTCTCTTCCCAATATCAGCACATCCCTAGGTACAGCTTTACCACCAGGGTAATTCTCCTCTAATAATTGTCTGGTCAGGGGGTAAATAGGTGAATCTGGCTTGGGAGTCGCTTTTGCGTGTAATGGTCGTAGTCTGTGAACCCAGAGAGATTCTGCTTGCTCTAAATTAATACGTTTGAGCGTGACTATTCTTTCTATACGAGCTCTGTCTGATTGGAAAACACGTTGAATAGCTCGTCTCCAAGGATCTGTAGTTATACTGATGATGATTAAAAAGTTTTTGAGATTGTCGTTATGAATAGTAGTATTAATATTAAAAATAGGTTGAGGATTTGACTCAAAATTAGGTAGGGTTTCAACTTGATCAAAACATAAAACAATTGGTTTAGTTGCAGTGGAAATTTTGCCAAAGTTTGCTAAAATATTTTTGGCTGCATCCTCACTATCAATAAAATTTTTCACTCCTAAAGCTTGCATTGATTCTTCACTTATTTGATCCCCTTTTAACCATTCATAAGCCTGAGAATAAAGATTTGGCTGAGTGAGAGCGTAAAGTATTCTGAAAAAAATGTCAGGGTTGTAAATTCCTTCCTGTTCGTAGCTCTTTTTAAGATGATTAATAAACTTTTGGCGATCGCTCACTAATAGTTGCCATATACTCTTATTTTGCTTAGTAAAGGCAGATAAGTTCTTTAACCAAAGCATCAGTTGAGATTCCTGCTGATCATCTGGTACTTTGATTAAGCTATCAACGGTATAGCGCAAAACGTGTCGCCACATATAGTCATTATCAGGCCAAGGGCCTATGTAAGCAAAAAAAGCTTTAGAATTAAATTCGCGCTTCAATCTACCTAGAAAATAACTTTTTCCACCGCCTTGATCTCCTACAAGTAATACACTACGACTACGGTGATCCATCGCCACCAAGTTTAATGTTTTTTCAATTTCAGTAATTTCATTTTTATGAATAGATTCTACTAAAAAACTTCTATCTTCAGTACCAGTCCAGAAATTACCTACCTTGGTATTTACTAAATCAAATGGGTTAATTTCATGTTTGATAACTTTCTCAATTTCTTGCATAATTACAATTTGGTAAAAGAGGAAAATAGCTGAGAATTTGGGAGAAGATATTGCTAATTCACGATAATAAAAAATAGTGAACCACCAATATTTTGTTTAATCCCAGCATCAACTTGTTCTGGAGTATATGGAGTTGGATCTAATAACGTACTAAACTCAATTTTGTCGTTTCTTTGCAAGCGATACAGCGCCTGATCTAATTCATCCCGCGATAGTGGAGGTTGTAACTTTTGTCGCAGATGAAAAATTGGTAAGTAATTGTCAGTTCCCAATTCTCGATCTAATTTTTTGATTGTTTCCAAGATCTGTTCATCACTAATAGTGATTTTCGTCTTTGTTGTTGATTCTGAGTGGGTATGTTCCGAAATAGGTACCTGCTCAGACTTATCGTTTCGCAAAGTTTTCCGTAAAAAGCGTATGTAGTTGTTCAACAGATCCAGACTGATGACAGGTTGAACACCTTTGTTGGGGTTGTATTCATCCCGCAAATATTTAATTCCGCGTTCTGTAAGCCAAACTTCAGCCTTTATCTTTTTACGTTTTGTTTCAACTTGAATGAATCCTTTTTCGCCAAGAGTTTTCAGAATCGCTTCTTTCTCAGATGTGCTTAGAGATGGGGTTTTGATTTGACTAGGAGTGATTTTGCCAGAAGCCTTACTTATAGCTTCTAGCAGTTTCAATTCTTTTTCTTGAATGGGTATTTGAGCAAGATCGAGCTTCAACAGCGCTTTCCCAGGAGGTAAAATTTTGGCTGCAGCGATTTCACGGGAGTAATCTATCAGTTCGCGATCGCTCAAATCTTGACAAAGCTTATCCTTACTTTTGAAAGATTTAAAAATACTAGCACCAAAGCTTGACCGATAATTTTCGCATCCCAACAACTTGAGTAAGAACTTTAACTCATCCGTATTCATTTGAGTAATATTACTTACATTGAGTGACAAGGAACTTTAATTAGCAAAATTTAATACGGTATCTGGGATTATAAACTATATTCGGTCAGATTTGGCCGTAAATTTACCAATACATAATTACGTAGACTCAATCACTGATACCAGCAGTCTCCGCTTGGGTAAATGTAAATTATTGTTACAAAATATACTTTTGAATCCTCACCAATTGGAACACCTTAACTCTTATACCTGTTGGTAGTAACGACAACCCTAACCCAGTCCAAGCTTTGATGGGAGAAAAAGACTGTCCTTTTAATATCAAATTCCTTCCTTTGTGCGTCTCTCCCTTTTCCAGTAAGCGCAACCCCAACAGCAGCTGGGTTTGTGCCAAACGCTTTCGCCTAACCTTTTCTAACTTTTTAGATTCAAAACTGTAACTATTCAAATACTGCAATTTATCAGTTAAATAAGGAATAGCTCGATTAATTCCTTGTTGTTCTGCATGTACGCGATATTCCATTAATAATTCTGGTAAATAATAACCTTTTTTTCCTGCCAAAGCTAGCCGCACAAATAAATCATTATCTTCACAATTTTGCCAATTAGGGCGCAGAAATCCCACTTCTTCAAGACTGCGGCGACGAAATAAAGTTGCACCGATTTGCAAGCTTTGTTTAATAAATACAACTTCTAGAAGGTTATCAATAATACCTTCTGGTAAACTAGATCTACCCCAACGACGAGAATTTTCTTGAGTTTTTCTTTCATCACGGACATTATGGATATCTATAATCCAGTGGTCGGTACTCACAAAATCGATGCTTGCATCTCGATCTAAAACAGCAGCAGTACAACTTAGAAAATCTGGAGTCAAGCGATCGTCATCATCAAATTTAATAAAATATTCACCTGTTGCAGCTTCAAAACCAGACCGCATATTATTGCTTTTACCAATATTTTGCGAGTGACGAATGTATCGAATGCGCTTATCTTGATGTTGATATTGTGATACTAATATTGGCGTTTCGTCTAGTGAACCATCATCGCAAATAATGATTTCAAAATCTTGATAGGACTGTTGCAATACGCTTTTAATAGCTGCAGTTAGCAGTTTTACTCTATTGCAAGTAGGGATGCAAACACTGATTTTAGGCATTTAAATAAGGGTTGTGAATAAGCTGTCAGTGACATATACTCTAGCAACGGGTCATTCAATATACATTGCTATGCTTCATTGTGTATTATTCCCCAGTCATTAGGTATATGAACATTTTGATGCTATCTTCTACTTTTCCCTATCCACCCACCCGCGGTGGGACTCAAGTGCGAACGTTTAATTTCCTGAAATATCTTAGCCAAAGTCATGCAATCACCCTTGTAACTCAACAGGAAGCTAATGTTACAGACACAGACATAGATGAACTGCGAAATTGGGTAGATAATTTAGTTATTTTTGAGCGTCCTCTGCAGTCGGAAACCAAAAGTGGAATACTGACAAAAATCCAGCGTTTCAAATCATTTTTACAAGATGGAGTTCCACCAAGCGTCTTAAACCGCTACTCGAGCAAAATGCAAGAGTGGATCGATAGCTTTGTACAAGCAGGAAAATGCGATGTTATTACCTGCGAGCACAGCGTGAATGAAATTTATGTCAAACCCCATTTCCAAAAACAAGTGCGAACTTTAGTCAACGTCCACAGTTCCATCTATGGAACTTGTCGCAACCAGTTAGAAGCAGGGATTTCCGAAAATTTTTTCAGAGACAAAGTTAGTTTACCGCTTCTGCGACGCTACGAACAAAAGTATTGCTCAAAATTTTCAGCAATTGTAGTCACCACACAAGAAGAAAAAATTCAACTGCAACAATTCAACCCCAATAAGGAAATTACAGTTATTCCCAATGGTGTGGATTTAGAATCTTTTCCCTACCGCAGTAGCGATCCGGGAGGACACCGCTTAATTTTTATCGGTGCGCTCGACAATTTGGCAAATATTGATGCTGTCTGCTTTTTCTGCAATGAAGTCTTGCCAAAAATTCAAAGACGCTATCCAGATACAACTTTCGATATTGTTGGTTCTCGTCCCGTACCGCAAGTTTTGGCGCTGCAAGAAAAACCGGGAGTTACCGTGACTGCAGATGTTCCCTCAATAGTAGAATATTTGCACAAAGCAACCGTCTGCGTCGTGCCAATGCGAACTGGATTCGGTATTAAAAATAAAACTTTAGAAGCAATGGCCGCAGGTGTACCGGTAGTAGCGAGCGATCGCGGTTTAGAAGGACTAACCGCAGAACAAGCTAACGTATCACTCACTGCCTTGCGAGCAAATCACCCCGCCGAATATATTAATGCTATTAGTTACTTATTTACTCACAAAAAACTACGAGAAGAATTATCTCGTAATGCCAGACAATTGGTAGAAACTGAATTTACTTGGGATATTGCTGGAAAACGTTACGAGCAAGTATGTCTGGGAAAGCAAAATTAGCGGCAATAAAATCACTCATTGTTTTATTTTTAATTTAATTATTGCCGCAAAGCCGCTGGAAAAATTCTACTAAATATAGGAAGGCGTTGCTGACGAACTCTAGTAGTTTGTTCACTTTTTTTAGCTACTATTTGAGTTGATACATCAGATTGATTATTCTGGTAGTTACTTACATTTTCTAAGGAAATTGACAAATTTTTATCCCAATACCATTCCCAGTCCCAGTATGCATTTCTAGAATGGTTAGCATTTTCTAAATCGATTTCTTGGAAAGTGTCAGCAAAAGCAGGCATAGCAAATGTTGCAGAAGAAACTATGAAAAAAAGTGACAGTAAATAGGGTTTATATTGATGCATAAAAACATTTTTTAATCAATATTGTTTGGGAAGGAAATCCGAGGAATGCATGCCAGGGAAAATGTATGTGCTTGACACTTAAATAAAGCAGCAAGTATGCAATTACTACTGATTTGAATCTTCGATTTGGTTACTAAAAGTTTTCATGAGGTAGACAGGCATAAATAAAAATATATTTATGCCTAGTTAATTCCTTGGTCTATCTTTGAGTCTTCAGCCGAAAAAGGTATGTAGATGATTCACTATTCAAAATTTATATCCTTACCAATGTGTTGACAATAGAAATATTTCGGAAATATCTAAATGATGAAGGAATTGGCTAAAAAAGCTTATATTGCCATCAATTGATTTTGGTTTGCAAACTAGCTATGAAATATTTATGAAGATTGCTAAAAGTAATATGGGAATCTGACTTAAAAACTAAAACTAGTTCGCAAAATACCTATGGTAATTGGGTCATTATTGGAAGAGCGATCGCTTTCCCAAAGATGAATTATTCCTGGCGTGATATTGATGTTGTCACTGACTCGAAAACGATAGAAAACTTCTAGGTGATTCGTCCTTCCCGGTTGACTACCTGGACGCCCCAAACCCGTATCGATAAAATCAGGAATGTTGTTTCCTACGGGAAGGTTACTACTTACGATTTTTGGAGGTTGTCCAAAATATATTCCGCCTAAATTACCTTTGCCAAACAAATCAGGAAAATTGAGATAGACCATGTAATTTGTTGTTTCTACAGTTCCTGATTTACCAGGAATGTAAGAATTTGTATAGCCAAACCAACCACCCAAAGTCATCCGGCCTGAAATTTGCCAATTTACAGAACTACCGATAGCATTTGTTTGTAGCGGTTCTGATTTTCCTGTGGCAGGATTTTTTACAGTTAAGCAATCGTCACCAGCAAAACTGAGCAAGCATCCATCCGAGGAATAGTTATTAACGTAATATAAACTAACGTCAAAAACGTCGGTGGGTGTCAGTAGTAATTGCACACCCATAGTTGTGTGACCGTCAAACAAACCGTTGCGTTTTCTAGGATTTCCAGGAGTATTGCTCGAATAAATTGCCTGCAAGCTAGCGCGCTTAGCAAATTGCCAATCAAAAGCTATCCCACCCTTACCAAACCCAATATCTAAAACTGGATTTCTTTGTGCAAACCATGATAACGGTCCTGTGGCAGCGCTTTCAAATCGATTTGGACCTCGAAAAGCAGTAACCATGCTCACACCTTCTGTTCCTAGCATCACAGCTAAGTTGTCTGTAACTAACCAGTGATAGTTAAGATCGCCCACGATCAACTGATTGTTGGTAGGATATTCGTAGCTAAGGGCGATGTTATTGCTAAGCTTGGGTGCTGTGGAACCACTCGCAGCTAAAAGACTTGTGAACAGGTAACTGCGGGGACTTAATTGAGTAGTTAAAAACAGTAGGTTTAAGTTGATGACGTTAGTATTTGTACCTAAATCTTTAGTATCTTTTTTACCGTCTCGGGGGGCAATATCAGCACGATTTAGGGTACGTCCTTGAATACCAACTATAGAAAGACCGCTCAGTTTGGTGGTTGTCGAAAATTGATTAGTTTGAATTTGGGTAGTCTTAGCTTCTAGATTATCAACTTGATTTTGTAGAGTTTTTAATTCCGCAGTAAAGTCCGCTGGTAATTTTTGTAAAGTGATTAAATCTTCTTGGCTAGTGGAATTAATGCTAGCTGTTTCCATCAGCTCCTTTATCCGGTTCAGACAAGCACTTAATGCAGCTGCGAATTCATAACGAGATAAAGCACGCTTGGCGCCATAAATTCCCTGGGGATAACCTGCAATGCAACCATACCGTTCTACCAAAGACTGCAATTCACCAAACGCCCAATCTGTCGGTTGTACATCCCTTAGTTGAGAAACAGATCTAACCTGCGCCATTTCATCCTCAAACAGACTAGGGTCATCTGTGGAAACAGGAATGGCGATCGCTGTTTTTGCCAGCACAGTAACTCCTGCTACTAATATCAATGTAATTACTGACCGCAATTTAATGTTCAATTTGCCACTATATGTATACTGAATAGCGATAAATCTAGCCTAACCTTCCATGTGTGGCAAAAACACTTTGTAAAAATTAATACTTAAATTTCCTTTCGCTCCTGATTTTAAAAGTATAAAAGAAAAAGATTACTGAGAAGCTTGCTTACTGATAACAGTATGGTCGATCGCCCAGTCCATCCAACATCAAAACCACACGGACAAAATCAGTCTGTTGCCAAAGGTCTGGTCCAGAAAGCACGAAAAATCCTTTGGAAAAAGCAAAAACGACGAGTTACCAGCGCACTTCCCCATCCAAAACTAAAGAAAAAGGCAACTCCTGCTCGCACAAAAGACCGCTTGTTATCAACCTTGGCGATCGCAATTTTGTTAAGCAGTGCGGGCTTAATTGTGGTTTTTACCTGGATTAGCATTGAGTTAATACTCGATCCCGATGCAGTCACTTGGTTGAATCAGCTTTTACCGGGATGGGTAAAATCTCTTAATTATCAACAACACTCTCAAAGCCTTAAGGAAATTAAAATCAACCTCGAAAAACAAGGTTTGACAGCAGGAGAATTTTTATCTCTAGAAAGCAAAAATACAGCGGAAACTTTTGTACTGCCAGTGCTCGGGCAGGGTAAAAATATAGTTGAACTGAGAGTTTATCAACGCTCGTCCAACCCAGAAGTAAAATCCCAGCCAGAAAAATACTACAACCTCACAGCACAGCTACCTGTAAGCGGACTAGAAGAATCCTTTGTACTCGCTCCTTTGCTGGATGCTGGTCTGGATCGTCAAACTGTCAACAAAATTCTCCCCGTAACCGCAGCAAGACGTTTTGAAACCCAAACGCCATCCCCAGGTTATTGGTTTTATTTGCAAGGTAAAATCGAAGCGGGAACAGAAGCGATCGCCTACGGTCACGTTTTTCACTACAACCCCGAACGCACCCACCTACAACTGATGTTATCTTGGACAAGTCCTTCCGGACGACCACCGCAATGGCGACAAGTAATCAACGCAGGCGCCCAAGAGCTGGTTGTGGACCAAACTGTGGGTTTTGAACCGCGATTGCGTATCTATGAAGTTAAACCAGTCAAGTTTGTTCTCCACCCCATCCAATTAGAAGAAGTTTCCCTAGAACCATCACTTTTGAAGGATTCTGCTTACCAAAACGCTCTGCTTTTTGCTCGTAGCGGTCTGTGGACACCAGCATTGCAATCGTTACAATCTCTTGTCCAACAGCATCAAGGCAAAATACCCCAGACAGTCAAAACACAAATCGATTATATTCGCCTTCATTCCCAATTAACTAAAGCCCAAGCAGATAAAATATGGGCCAGTCCCAGTCAACAAGTGTTAGCAGACTTAATCGACGGTCGCTGGCAAAAAGCTTTGCAAATTTTTGCAGCTTCAGTGCCAAACGTTCAAGAAATAAATTCTTTACTGCGGATGGACTCCCAACGGCTGTGGACTCGTGTAGAAGCAGCATTGCAAGTTAATCCCCACCAACCGCAGGTACAAGCCTGGGCAGCTTTAATTTTAGCAGCTCGTTACGGACAAGAACGCGCTAATTCTTTCCTGCAGCAACAAAGTAAAATGTCTCCCCAGTCCTTAGCGTATATTCAAAGTTTACTGGCACAACAATCGAGAGTAACTTCTGCTGGCCCTAGTCGCATTGTGGGTTCAGTAAAGGCGATCGCCAGCGTTAATCCTGCTCAATGGTCGCTGTTCAATTCCAAAACCCTCCCCAATACCCAAGCTTGGTATCAAATAGAAGTAACCGCTTTCCATGACGGTCAGCGCTGGGTATTTCCTCCCTTTGCAAACTTCCACGACTCGCCTGTCTCGTTTACAAAGTCTTTTTGGGAAAGCTTGGGATTGAGCTTTGATCCTACTATTGACATCGTGGTTTGGCTTGCAAACGGACAACAGCAAGTTATCGCAGCCACAGTTAAAGCTGTACAGTTCCAAAAGGGAATACTGCGACTTTTAGCTGCTAGCGATGAGAACATTCCTCAAGTTACCGATCCTGATACCCAACCACCTCCTCTTGCACTGACAGCTGCAGCTTTGGAGTGGGTGCAACCAAACCCCATTTCCCTGCAACAGCTGTATCAACAAAATCAATTGCTAGTCAAGACAATACTTCCCACAGTGTGGAGCACTTTGCAAGCTTCGGGACAGCTACCACCCGCAAAGATTCCCAATTTGTCACAAATGTTACAAAAACTAGGTTCCTGGCCCGTGCAACAAATAGATTTAACAGGTAACGGTGAGCCAGAAACAGTGTTAACTATCTCTGCAGAAGCAATACAATCTTTATATCCCAGTCAAGATCGTCCCCAGCTACCTTCTCGTCCCAGGACGCTTATCTTTTCCGACAGCGGTCGGTTAATATATACAGATTTTGGTCCGAACTCTCGACAATTCTTGACGGCGATCGCCAAACTTGCAACAGTAAATTCTTTGGCATTACTGGTAGAAGACGGCAATTTCTACAAGCTCAAGCGCTGGTCAGAGCAAAATCAGCGCTTTGAGTAGCAAACTTCTCTTGTTATTGTGCTTGCTTGAGCTATTGTTGTTTTGCGTCCGTCGCCAAGCGCTGCATCTTTAAGTTTTGTAGCTGTTGCAGTAGACAGTCCACTTCCGCTTGTAAATGCAGCAGTTTTACTTGCTGGTCTGCTTGATAAAAACACTTATCCAACTTTGTTGCTAAGATACTTTGGGATTCTAGATCGGAAACACCAGATGTAGACATCGCTTGACCAAATCTCAAACTCAACTCACACCATTAGAGATATTATAATAAAGCAATTTGAAGATTTATTAAATAATTGTATAGTTTTTCTGGGCAAGAGTATCATTACACCTTGCGGACTCCATGACCAATAAGGAGATAATTTTGTTCCCAACAGTAGTTTAAGAAAACCTAGTTCAGGACTTTTCATGGATATAGCTCAAAAGATAAACTGACAATCTACATTGATAATTAACAACTGGGAAAATTTTCCCAGCCAACTAACTAACGTTGATGCTTAGTTAATAAACCTTTTTATCTGCTTGCAAATCCCGTGACTTTGAGCCTGTCTGCTATTAAATCTCACCGCCAACCTTGGCCTGGACTGATAGAACAATATCGCCAATACTTGCCTGTTAGCGACAAAACACCCATTGTGACTCTGCTGGAGGGTAATACTCCCCTGATTCCAACTCCCGCGATCGCAGAACGCATTGGTAAAAAAGTCCGTGTATTTGTCAAATACGACGGTCTCAACCCCACCGGTAGCTTCAAAGACCGAGGAATGACAATGGCTATTTCCAAAGCCAAAGAAGCTGGCGCCAAAGCTGTGATCTGTGCAAGTACCGGTAACACATCAGCAGCCGCCGCTGCTTATGCCAGACGTGCCGGAATGCGTGCTTTTGTAATTATTCCCGACGGTTATGTAGCATTGGGTAAGCTAGCACAAGCTTTGCTGTATGGCGCCGAGGTGCTGGCAATCAAAGGAAACTTTGACCAAGCTCTAGAAATTGTACGCAAGATGGCTGAAACTTATCCGGTGACCTTGGTCAATTCAGTTAACCCTTTTCGACTAGAAGGACAAAAAACAGCAGCTTTTGAAATAGTTGATGTCCTCGGCAACGCTCCTGATTGGTTGTGCATTCCAGTGGGAAATGCTGGAAACATCACAGCATATTGGATGGGATTTTGTCAATACCATCAAGAACTAAAATGCGATCGCCTACCTCGGATGATGGGCTTTCAAGCTGCTGGTGCATCTCCTTTAGTAACAGGTAAACCACTAGCCCATCCAGAAACCATAGCCACCGCCATCAGAATCGGAAATCCCGCTAGCTGGGAAAAAGCTATGGCAGTTAAATCAGCAAGTATGGGAAATTTCTATGCCGTCACCGATGCAGAAATTTTAGAAGCCTACAAGCTGCTAGCATCCGAAGAAGGCATTTTTTGCGAACCAGCCAGCGCTGCAACAGTCGCAGGTTTATTGCAGCAAAAAGATGAAGTTCCTGCAGGTGCAACAATAGTTTGCGTTCTCACCGGTAACGGTTTAAAAGACCCAGACACGGCTATCAAACACGCCCAAAGTCAATTTCAACAAGGTATCGAACCAGAAATAAAAGCTGTAGCCGCAGCGATGGGATTTTAGAAATTAGCCTGCTGTGTGCTGGGCTTGTTGCCTACTGTTGACTGTGCTGCCGCGCTAAACTATCAATAGCATCACCTAAGGCAGTAGTAAGATTTCTGCGGGTTTGGGCATGATCGTCTTGCTCTGCTTTCAACGCTTGCTGCAAGCGATCGCGCTCTTTTAGCGTCGCAATTAGTTTCGCTTTTAGCTCTTCTACAGATGTGATTTGCGCTACTTGTTTTTCAATTGCCGCCAACGCCGCACCGTCCTGGAATTGTCTTTGTTCAATTCCTTGCAAGCGGTTAATTTCTGCTTTTAAAGATGCGATCGCCTGTTGGCTAAGCTGCGCATCCCTACGGCGCTGTTCTGCTTCCGTGTTATAAAGCAGACGCCATTTTTCCGCACTTTCCCAGGCAGCATCCCGTTCTTTTTGTAACTCTGTTACCTGCTGTTGCAGGACTTGAATTTCTGCCAACCATTCAGTTATTTCCTGAGTCATAGATGCGCTCGAAGCAAGGAAAATTATAGTAATAAATATAACTACTACAAATTTTTTCTTCCCATTTTTTAGTAAAAAAATAACTTTTCATCCCACCCTAGAAACTGGCAAGACAAGAGTAAAATGTTTAGAACTCGAAAACAAACACGCGATCGCCTCCATGTTTGATCCACACCCCCGCCTTTCCACAATGCAACCTGAACTGAGAACACCAACTCTAAAAAGGTTGCGCCAGCTGAGTCGACTACTAGATAAAGCTATTGTTATTCCTGGAACTAGCTTTGGTATCGGTCTAGATCCCATCGTGGGATTGATTCCCGTTGGCGGCGATTTTTTGGGTATTCTACTATCTGCCTACATTATTCTGGAAGCAGCGCGACTAGGAGCACCAAGTGCAACCATAGGCAGAATGGTTTTTAATATCATTATTGACGGCTTGCTAGGTGCTGTCCCCATAATAGGAGACTTTTTCGATTTTACTTGGACAGCCAATGAATACAATATCAAACTCTTAGAAGAATACCTCAGGTTTCCCAACCAAAGAAAAAGCGCAGATAAATGGTTCGTTTTTCTAGTTTTAATTGCATTGTTGCTTGTTGCCGTTGCCTTAGTAACCTTGTCTGTGCTAATAGTAAGACTGCTGTGGAAAACCTTAATCGGTAATTAAATTGAGTGATTGACAAAATAAGTCAACTACTCTTTCCCGCTAGCGCTCTTGCAGTGAGTTCGTTCCTAACCAAGCAGTTGAGAAAATAGGCTGATTGACCGCCGTAGTGAGTTTGAGAAAGTCCTCCCCCGAATATTCACCGCCACGTTTTCATCCCCATGGTAATCACAACCACACCTGTGACACCAAAATTCAACCTGAGACAGGCGATTCCCACGCTCAATATGCCAACAGTAGCAGCATTTTTGACTAGTGTAACGAGGGTCAACAAAATCAAGC
>Ga0272448_1001472_pt1 | contig 31607 bp, 28 predicted proteins | sample YNPCB0191_FD_202220 | JGI IMG/M metagenome (GOLD analysis project Ga0272448, IMG submission 202220) | Hot spring sediment microbial communities from Yellowstone National Park, WY, United States - YNP-CB-019-1 | ecosystem: Environmental > Aquatic > Thermal springs > Hot (42-90C) > Sediment...
CTGGAGGCCTTGCATCTGGTGGGCACGAATATCACGGATCAAGGTTTAGACCATCTGGTAGCACTGCCCAATCTCAAAGTGCTGGACCTTACCAAGACCAAGATTACCGACGAAGGCTTGAAAAAGTTGCAACCCATGAACGGGCTGAAATGGCTCCTGCTCGCCGACACCGAAATCAGCGATACAGGTCTGGAACATCTGGCCGCTATGAAAAACCTCGGACGCTTGACGCTCAACGATACCAAAGTAACTGCGCAAGGAATCGAACGGATCAAGCAGGCGATTCCGAAGCTGTCTGTGGATCATTAAGCTGATAAGCTGAAGATATTTGGTTTCTCCTTCTGAGCGGCGGAAGGTCTGCCGGCAGGAATCGAGCCGGCGGGCAGCGATATGGGGAAGATAGTTAGATTGGTCCGAAAATTCGCGGTTTTCCAACGTCCGATAATGTTTCTTATGTTCGGTTGCAGACTGCGGTTTCCCCTGGGTTTTTGAAGATTCGTAGCAAATCGAAGCCCTCGAATTGAATTCGCCGAGCGGTTCTTTTTCTCCCTACATGACGTCCTCTGCTCTGCTGCACGCGACCGTCAAAGAGATGGAACGTTAGAACTCGAACGTTAGATTTTCACTTATCAGTACGCACCTAAGCTGCCGGAAACACAGAACGTATTGGGTGCTTCTTCCCCAAATCCTCAATCGGTCGGCAGGGGTGCTTCTGGGAGAGACTCTTCCGAGAGCGGCGCGTGGAGCTGCTCGTCCAATTCATCTATATATTTGCCTAGCCAGCCGCGAACGTCTTCCGGCAGGAACGGGTTGGCTTGCCGAATGGCCTGGGCGATAAACTTGCCGCTGTGCGATTGGAGGACCAACCGGCGGCAGTTTTCCGAAAGGGTTACGGCGAAGAAGGTGATGATCAAGCAATAGAGTATGCCTTTGGCCAGTCCGAAAAGTGCACCAAGCTGCCGGTCGAACTCTTTGAGCTGGATGCGATCGATGAGGCCGGAGATCAGCCGAAACAAAATCCAGATCGCCGCTGCCGTGAGGACATACAGAAGCAACATGGCCAGAAAGCGGTTCCACGGCTCCTGGCCGGGGCAATAGGGTGCAAGTCCAGGGCTGCTCTGAATCGCCACGGCAGCGCTCAGGACCACTGAGGCCAGAGCGGCCAGTTGCCACGCCATGCCCTTCCATGCGCCGAATAGAGCGGCGCCGGTTAACACCACCAACATGATCACATCGTAGATTTGCATGACCGAGAGGCAAAGTATAACGTTTATCGCCCGAAAGTGCTAATCGAAAAAACTCCAAAACTCCTTCGCATGTCTTGACAGGCTTTTCCACAAAAGCCGCTATCTGAATCTGAAGAAGATAATTTAGAAATAATGGAGAAGGCACACAATCTACCCCCGTGTATTTCATATTGTGTTTTTTCATACAATTTGGTAGGAGCTTATTGTTTTTTGGGAAAAAAAGTAGTGCCGGACTCGTTATGCTAGCAGTCGGTCATTTTCGGGAGCAGTTTTTGAGGGCGTCTCATGGCTGGGTTTAAAACACATCTGACTTTTAGCACTCTCCTAGGCACAGGCTATGCCGGTGTAGCTTACTTCATGTACGACGTGCCCTGGCCCACCTGTCTGTTGGCCGGCGGCTTATGCGGCGTTTCCGGCATGTTACCGGACATCGACAGCCACTCGGGACAACCACTGCGAGAAAGCATGGCCTTTGCCGCAGCCGTGGTGGCATTGCTCTCACTTGGCAAACTTCAGCAGATGGGTTTGACGCAAGAGCTGCTGGTCCTTGCCGGAGCAGGCTGTTATCTCCTGGTGCGTTTCGGGGGCGCGGAATTATTGCGGCGCTACACCGTTCATCGAGGAATGTTTCACAGCCTTCCGGCCGCGGCGATTTTCGGCGAAATAGCTTTTCTCCTTGCTTCCGGCGACGATGTATGGTTGCGGGCTTACAAGGCCGGAGGAGTAGTCCTCGGCTATCTTTCTCATTTGCTTTTGGATGAGCTCTTCAGCCTCGAATGGCACGGCGGCAGGCTGCGAACAAAGCAATCCTTCGGCACCGCCTTGAAACTTTTCAGTCGCAGTCGTTGGGCGAATCTTTCCACATACGTCAAACTGGCCGTGCTCACTACCGCAGTACTTTACGAGCCGCAATGGACCACCTTCTATCATAACCATCCTGCTGACGCTCAACAGTTGCAACAAGCGGCCGCCGGAATGCTGAATAGCATTTTGAGGCGCTGAAAGAAGAGCCGACGCGCCGCTTTAGCTTAGGGCGACTTTTTTTCGGAGGCTGTCAATAATCAGCGTAACGGGGCCATCGTTTATCAGTTCCACTTCCATGTGGTGGCGAAACCTGCCTTTTTCAACCGGCAGGCCGTATTTGGTTACGGCTTGGATAAAGACTTGATAGAGTTTTTCGGCTTTTTCAGGCGGAGCGGCGCCAAGGAAATCGGGCCGTCGGCCGCGGCGACAATCGGCCAGCAAGGTGAACTGGCTGACCACGAGCATCGAGCCGCCGACTTCTGAAAGGGAAAGGTTCATTTTTCCTTCCCGGTCGTCAAAAATCCGCAAGGTCGCGATTTTGTCGGCCAGCCATCGGGCATCATCTTCGACGTCGTCGGCAGCCACGCCCAAGAGAACCAGCATTCCTTGCCCGATGCTGCCGCACAGCTCGCCCTCTACCCTTACCGCTGCTCGCTTTACCCTTTGGATGCATGCCCGCATGTTTTTTCGTATGTCCGTAGCTGTTTAGTGTTTGAGATTTGGGGAAGAATTGCTTTCAAAATAGCGAGGTGCGTAAAATTTCGCAATCGGCGTTTGGCAATCAGCGGCGAATTACGTACAATGCCTCGCATGTGGTTCCTGCGTGATTGCTTGAAGTCTATTTTCCATAATTGTTTTCATGTCGGCAGATAGGCCTTTAATTGCCGTAACGATGGGCGATCCGGCCGGCATCGGGCCGGAGATCATCGCCGCCGCCTGGCCTGCAATTCTGGTACAAAATCAGTGCCGGCCGATTGTGCTGGGCCGACCGGAGATTTTGCGTCGTGCCGTAAGTTTGCGGAGCGTGCAGGCGAAAGTAGAAGTGATAACCTCGCCGGAGGAAGCCCGGCCTGCGCCGGAAAGGATTCCCTGCCTGGCTTGCGGACCGGATGCTGCCTGTGATGTATCGCCGGGCAAACTCGACCCAAGGGCCGGCCAAGCGGCATACGAGGCTGTTGTGCTTGCAGCGAAACTGGCCATGAGCGGTCGTGTGGAAGCAATCGTTACTGCGCCGCTTCAAAAGGAAGCCTTACACTTGGCCGGACACGCTTTTCCCGGGCACACCGAGCTGCTGGCTGAGCTTTGCGGCACAAAAGAGTTCGCCATGCTGCTTTATCTCAGATCGCGTAAGGGAGCTTTCGGATCGCACGGCTTGGCGGTAATTCATGTAACCCTGCATCTGGCGATGCGTGAAGTGTTCAGCCACTTGAGCACAGAAGCGATCTTGAGCAAAGCCCGACTGGTCCACCTTTTTATGGCTGAGCTGATGAGCAATAGTCAGGCAGGACAAACAGCTATCACGCCCTTGCAATCGCCCCGACCGAGAATCGGTGTTTGCGCGCTCAATCCACATGGAGGCGAAGGCGGGCTGTTCGGCAACGAAGAGATTTCCATTATTCGGCCGGCGGTCGAACGCGGTCAGGCGGAGGGATTATGCCTGGAAGGTCCTTTGCCTGCGGACACACTTCTGGTACTGGCCTGCAACGGTCGGTACGACGCCATCGTGGCCATGTATCACGATCAAGGGCACATTCCAATAAAGCTATTGGGAATGTATCAGGCAGTGAATGTAACTCTAGGATTGCCGATTATCCGCACCAGCGTGTCTCACGGTACAGCATTCGACATTGCTTGGTCCGGCAGTGCGCGACCGGACAGCTTGGTTGAGGCCGTCAGCCTAGCGGCTCGTCTGGCAGTCATCAGGCGAAGCAGAAAAACTTGAGGTTCACATTCTCAGTGGATCAAGAAGCATATCTCAAACCTATTGCAAAACTATCACCCCCTCCCCTGCCCTGCTCCGATGATTGGTTGAGGTTGCAAGAGAAGATAGTAATGGATAGTATGTTATGGCGATGAGGACTGAAAAAATATCTTTAGCGAACGCCCAACCGCCATTCTTTGTAGGCATCGACTTAGGCGGAACCAATATCAAGCTGGGCGTAGTGGACGACCTGGGCCGCACGCTCTCTCGTCTTTCCATTCCCACTCAAGCGGAACGCGGACCGGAAGATGCCTCGAAACGCATGGGGGCTGCGGTGTTGCGCGCGATAGCCGAAGCCGGGCTCACGCCCGCCAAAGTGGTTTACGCCGGCCTCGGTTCGCCGGGAACAATGGACATTCCCGCCGGCAAGCTGCTAAAGCCGGTGAACTTAAAAGGCTGGGACGATTTTCCCCTACGCGATAAAGTCAGTGAATACTGTGGTCTGCCGGTCGCCTTTACAAATGATGCTAATGCCGCCGCCTATGGGGAGTATTGGGTGGGAACCGGCAAAGATTTTCACAGCCTGGTGCTGTTTACCCTGGGCACCGGCATCGGCTGCGGAATCATCGTCGGCGACCTGGCCATTGAAGGCGAAAACAGCCATGGCGCCGAATGTGGACACATCATCATTGATTGTTCTCCCAACGCACGATTATGCGGTTGCGGTCGCCGCGGCCACCTCGAAGCCTACGCCAGTGCCACCGCCGTTATCAAACGTACCCGTGAAGCTTTGGACTCCGGTCGCCAAAGCTCGCTGCGGCGATTGCTCGACGAAGGACGAGCACTTACGCCGAAACTCCTCGCTGCTGAAGCCGAACAAGGCGACAAACTCTCTTTGGAAATCATCGCAGACACGGCCCGATACCTGGCCGTCGGGATCGTCAGCTTGATGCACACCATCGATCCAAGCGGCGTTTTGCTCGGCGGGGCAATGACTTTTGGGGGCAAGGATTCAGCCCTGGGACAGCAATTTCTTGGATGGATTAGAGAAGAAGTTCGCCGACTGGCTTTTCCGATTCCTGCTGAACGAACGGTTGTGGATTTCGCCGGCCTAGGGGGAGACGCAGGTTATATCGGCGCGGGCGGCATCGCACGACTCGCTTACCGCAAGAGTTAGCCTGTCTCTTTGCAGCCCAGTCGTTGATGTTGCCGAGGTTTGGGCTTCTTGTCAACATTCTCGTTCAAGCGCCCTCCGACACCTCCGACACTCCCCCCTGCCCTGTCCGATTCTTGGCTTGCGAAAGCTCTTCGAGACTAATAGCCTTCAGCTCTTGACGAGCAAAACGAGTGATATTTGCAAGAACCTGACTTAACTTTGCCTTCGAAAGGGGCGAAAAATTGTCCTCAAAGGGAAGAAGGTATTCCATTGGGCCGTCCACAGCTTCGATGATTTCCAGGAGCGAAATCTCTGAAGGCTTTCGTGCAAGGCTGTAGCCCCCTTCTGTTCCACGGGTGGAAGTTAACAGTCCCCGGGCGGTCAAATTGCCGAGGATTTGCAAAAGGAAACGTGGCGGCATCTCTCCTGCCGCCGCCAAGACCTTGCAAGGAAGGGGGGCGTCCGCCGAAGCTGAACATGCCAAATAGGACATGGCGCGAATAGCATAAGAGGCTGATCGGGACAATTTCATGCTTGCTAAGTTCCGAAATAGAAGCTTGTACTACAAAGAAGGGGGAAAGGCTTTACTTAAAAATAATATATTATTATCTATCGTCTATTAAGCCATCAATATTAGGGCATAAAATTGGATAGGAAATAATACCATATTAGAGGGGAAAAGGTTTAAAACACCCTTGCCGAGATTTTCTCAGTCTATTTTCCCCGCTTGTGTAAATCCCCTGTGTTCACCATCTTTGCTGAATGCTATCATTGCTGTCTATCTTTGCGCTTACCCTTATAACCTGGGTGAAATGGGCTATGTGAAAAATTAGGGCAAAACTATCTTTTCTATGGTTAAATGGCGAAGATTAGCAAACATGAGGAAGGAGCGGAAACAAAAGTCAGCTAGCTCGGTAAAATGTTAAATGTTCAGCGGAGGGGTTCTATTGCGTAAAGCTACGGCTTCTCTTATCATCTTGCCTCTTTTAACAGCTTATATTCGGTAAGATTCATAAACTTTGCAGGGAAAGACGATTTCTCAGGGAGCAGGCTTTTCGCACACCTGCTGAGTACTGATCAAGGAAGTTTCGCTAATGAAGAAGATTACCAGTTTCCTTTGCACTCTTTCCAAATCACCCTTTTTGTGGGGAATTTTAGGCAGCATCGGTTTTTATACGTTGGTGTTCAGCGGGCCGCTCGGCGCGCCGTTGGTAAAACGCTATTTCACCGGCCATCCGGTGGAATACCTTGAAACCCTGCTTTTCTTCATCGGCTTGGCGGCTTTACTGATTAAGGCTTTCGATACGGCAGGACAACGTGCCGGCGTAAGTGCAGGACTCCTGGGGCCCATGCCTGAGATGCCTTTGCCCGTTGAAGAGTCGAAGAGGCTGCTGGAACGGCTCCATGCTTTGCCTCATAAAAGGCAAAATGAGTACTACCTTGGCCGACTGTGTGCTGCACTAGAACATATAAAAAATCACGGCTCAACAGATTCGCTTGATGACGAGTTGAAATATCTTGCCGACTTGGACGCCGCTCGGCTGCACGCTACATACGGCCTTTTTAGGGTCATAGTTTGGGCGATTCCGATACTCGGATTTTTGGGCACGGTCATCGGCATCACCATGGCACTTAATGGCGTTGACTTGAAGGCGCCGGACCAATCGATGTTCGAAGTGCTCAACGGGCTGGGTGTGAAGTTCGACACCACGGCCTTGGCCTTGACCCTGGCTTTAATTCTGATGTTTATTTACTATTTCGTGGAGCGCGCTGAAAACAATTTGCTGGATGAGGTCGATCGACGGGTGCGGGCGGAATTAGTCGGTCGTTTCGCCCACACACGTTTCCTGGACGGAAAGGCTGCTTCCGTCGCTCCCTCGCAGAATGCGAACGAGGCTTTGCTTCAGGTTTGCGAACGACTCTTCAGCCGGCAGACTGAATTGTGGCGCGCCGCCGTCGAAGCCGCCGCACAAGAGTGGAATCGCATGGCCGTGTCGGCAGCCGAGGAAATCAGGGCGGCGATGAGCGTTGCCACCGCTGAGATTTCCAAGCGGGCGGAGTCGCTTGAAAAAGCCATTGCTCTTACAGCCGATGTCCTACGATTGGAAGAGGCCCTGAATCGCAATCTTTCACTGTTGTCCAGCACCCAGCATTTCGAGCAAACAGCCTTGAGCCTTGCCGCAGCCGCGAATCTTCTGGCTGCACGTTTGGCTGATTACGGTGAATGCCCTACTGCTGTTCGTCTTGAACCTTTGCGAAATAACGCCCAGGCGGCATGAAGCTTTCTCTGCGACTTCGACAACAAACTTTAGGCGCAGCCCCACGTCTGCCGCTGTTTCCTTTTTTGGCGGTGTTGTTGTGTACGATGGGAGTGATGGTGCCGCTATTGCTAATCATCACTCGCACGGCGCGCCTCGAGGCGGAAGCAACTGCGAGGGCCAAGATCGCCGAGCAGCTTGCCGCCAAAGCTGCGGAAGTCCGGCGGCAGCGAGAGGATGTGCAATGGCGGCTCGAGCAACTCAAACTTTCCCGCGAAAAAACCGCTGCTCAATTGACCGAGGCCCGACTGCAATTAGGGCATCTTGAAGATCATATTCGGCGATTGTGCGAGCAGCTTGTACGACTTAAAGATGCGATTGCCGAGGCGGATTCTAAGACACGCAAAACTAATAATTCCGGCGCAGCGGAAGCCGAATTGGCGGAGCTTCAGCAACGTATATCTCAGGCACACAGTGAAGTGGAGGGCGTGCGCGGCAAACGACGACAGCGTTCTTATGCGGTGGTGCCCTACGAAGGCCCCAATAAGACTCGACGAAGGCCGATTTACATCGAATGTCGGGCGGATGCCGTGGTGTTGCAACCGGAAAACATTGTTTTGGAGGAAGCGGATTTTGAAGGACCGTTGGGGCCTGGCAATCCGTTGGCGACAGCCTTGCGTGCCGCACGCGAACATTTACTGGCCGAGAAGGATTTTTCACCGGATGTCGGCGAGCCATATCCTTTGTTGTTGGTTCGGCCAAGCGGAATCGCCGCCTACTATGCTGCGCGTGCCGCCATGCGTTCGTGGGGGTTTGATTTCGGCTACGAGCTGATCGGCGAGGACTGGCAATTAGCCTTTCCACCCCCCAATCCTCGGTTGGCGGAAACAGTACGCCAAGCAGTGCTGGCGGCGCGTGTTAGCCAAATGCGCCTGGCGGCTGCGGCCCCGCGGCATTTTGGAGAACGACCGGGCGTAGTCTATCGGGCGGCGCCGGGGCGCGGTGGATTTGTCGCCGTACCGGCCGAAACTACACAGTGGGCTTTACCGCGCGGACAGATTTCCCCGGCGGAACCCTCGCCGCCCCCTGCCCTGCCGCAACGTCGTCCACAGCCGTCGGACTCCGGCCCACCTAAAGCCCGACCTTCTGCGGAAGGATTCGTTGCGGGCCGGCCGCCACGCGAATCGACCTCTACTCCCGATTCCCAACTTGCGGAAAACAGTGCGGGTGTAGTTCTGCGTCCAGGCGAATGGCTGCCGCCGCCGGAAAGCGGCAAAGAAGACTGCCGAGATAAGTCGCACCCGAAGCCGCCGGCCGGCCGGCGCAGTGCGGATTGGGCATTGCGTGGCGCAGGCCAGGGCGCCGTAGGCGTCGTCCGTCCCATTCACATCGAATGTTACGCCGACCGCTTGGTCATCCTGCCGGAGCATCACACAACTGACAAAAAAATTATTCCTTTCGATTCCCAAACAATGTCGGCTGTTGAGCCTTTGATTGCCGCCGTGTGGGAACGAATCGAAAGCTGGGGCATCGCCGGCCGGGGAATGTATTGGCGGCCCCTCTTGCGCTTCAGCGTCGCTCCCGACGCCGAAACACGCTTTCAAGAACTGAGCACCTTACTGGAAGGTAGCGGATTGCTGATCGAACGGAAACCGCCGGAATCAACCAATACTCAAATTAAGTAAAAAAACTATCATGGCGCGTGTAATACCATCGGAAGGCGAGCTAGTTAACGGCGATTCCTTTGTGGACATCGTCGCCAGCGTGGTGGGAATTATGCTCATCATGGTAGTGCTGGAAGGTTCGCGCATCAAAAATGCGCCGCTGAAATTGTCTCTTCCACCCACGCCCGAAGAGTCGGCCTTAGAACAAGATCTGGCCGCCGAGCAAGCCTTACGAGAAGAGATTCTCAAAACCGCGGATGAGATTCGTTATTTGCAACAAGAAACAATTGCGCGACAGATGGAACGCGATTTACTGGCCACGGCGATAGCGGCGGCCGATCACGAAATCGCCGTCCACCGCGAAAAACCGGACCAGGATCGGCAAACCGATTTTGAGCTGCATCGCCGTCTGGCAGACGCCCGATTCCAACTCGAACAACTCTTGCGACAGAAACAAATCGAGGAAAGCCGTTCTGAGGAACCGATTGTGGTGGAATGTTATCCTACGCCGATCAGCCGCGCAGTTGACGGCCCTGAGGCGCACTTGCTCATTAGCGGCGGCCGCGTGGTATTCATTCCTTTGGAACCGCTGCTAGAGCAATTCAAGACGCAGGCAAAAGCTCAGGCTCATAAACTGCTCGACCAACAAGAGTTGTCTGACACGGTAGGCCCTGTCGAAGGGTTTCGGCTAAGATATACGCTGGAGCGTTTCGACGTGCCGCCGGAGATGTTCCAGGAAACCGGCCGCGGCGGAAGTTTCGCCCGGCTGCAAAAATGGGTGCTCCTGCCGGTGCGGGACGATTTGGGCGAGCCGGTGCGATTGGCGCTCCAGGAAGACTCCGATTTCCGCCGCCGGCTGGCAAAAATCCTTCCCGGCCGGACGACAATCACCATTTGGGTCTATCCTGACGGATTTGATGCTTTTCGGCAGATTCGCAAGGAAGTGTATCGTTTAGGCTATGCCGTAGCTGCGCGACCGTTGCCGCCCGGTGTGCCAATTTCCGGTTCGCCGGAAGGGAGCAAATCAGCGGCACAGTAAGCTACGGCAACATCCCCCCCCGCTCTTTTCCCGGTGTTTTCTGCGCGGATAATAAGCATAATCAAACTAAATGCCGCAGACCGCCGGCGAAACATTCGGCGAAACATTTTTCCGCATGGCCACATCGCAATCATCATCACCGCACGAAACTTCGGCTGCCTACAAGTTTTTAGCAGAGCGCATCGACTACGAACGCACACGCTTCATGCCGGCCGATGAAAAGGCTTTGAAGCTGGAGCGCATGCGCGAACTGTTGCACCGGCTGGGCAGTCCTCAAGAAAAAGTACCCGCGATTCACATCGCCGGCACAAAAGGCAAAGGTTCCACAGCCGCGATGCTGGCCGCCATGCTTCACGCAGGCGGTTATCACGTCGGCTTGTTCACTTCGCCTCATTTAGAACGGGTGGAAGAGCGCATTGCCGTCGATGGCCGCCCTTGCTCGCCGGAGGATTTTACGGCCCTTCTGGAAACTGTGCGTGCGGAAGTCGAAACAATGGACCGTGAAGCGGCCGCGCAACATCCGCCGGAGCATGGCCCAACATACTTTGAAATCCTTACGGCGATGGCGTTTTTGCATTTTGTGAGGCAAAAGGTGGACCTTGCCGTGATGGAAGTAGGGCTTGGCGGTCGGCTCGATTCGACCAACGTCTGCCGCCCTGCCCTGACGATTATCACCAGCATCAGCTTCGACCATACGCAGCAGCTCGGCCACACGCTGGCGGCAATTGCCGGTGAGAAAGCAGGCATTCTTAAGCCCGGCGTTCCGGTCATCAGCGGCGTTACGGCCCGTGAACCCCGCGAAGTAATTCGCCGACGCGCTGAAGTGCTCGGTTGCCCCCTTTGGGAACTGGAACGGGATTTTGATTTTCATTACCATCCGCCCAGAAATCTGGAGGTTGCCGCCAAGCCGGCGACGTTTGATTTTTTTTGGAAAAGTTTTGGGGGCGGGTGCTGGAAAGACGTTACTTTGCCGCTATTGGGGCATCATCAGGCCGCCAATGCAGCCGTGGCTCTGGCGGCGAGTTCGTTTCTTGTCCAGCAGGGCTGGAAGTTGCCGGAATCCGCCTTGCGTCGCGGTCTGGCCGAAGTTTACATGCCGGCACGGATTGAAGTAGTTTCCCGGCATCCGACGGTAATACTCGACGCCGCCCATAATGTTGCTTCCATCGAGGCACTGATAACCACCATCGAGGAAAGTTTTTCAGCCCGTCGCCGCCTGCTGATTTTCGCCGCTTCGCATGAAAAAGATGTTGGGGGGATGCTGCGGCTGCTCTTGGGCAGTTTCGATCATATCATCTTTACTTGCTATCGCAACAACCCTCGCGGCTTGCCATCTGAACGTTTGTATAGTTTGGCTGCCGCGCCGGTTATTTGCAACTCGTTCCGGCCGTGTCGGATGGAAATGGCCATCGGGCCGGCCGAAGCCTGGTCTGCCGCGCGACGCTCGGCGACGCCGGAGGACCTGCTCTGCATCACCGGCTCCTTCTTCCTCGCCGCCGAAATCCGCCCATATATTGCCTCTGATATGCCGAGTTCCTGAACCGTTCTATGCAAGTAGCGGCGGCAGAGAAATCCTTACATATTGCCCTGGCAGCGAAGGGTGGTTGAAGAAATGTCTAGACAAAATACTTCCGGCGGCACTTCGCGGCAGACTGCCCGAAGCTCTTCCGGCAACTCCAAATCCTTCAGTCGCAATAAACTCCCCGCTACATACCGGTCGAACACGAGAAAATGACAACCCTGCCCCACGATCGCCCGCAAAGCACGATCGCGGGCAGTCGCATCTTCGCCATAGTAATGTGGCTGCACCAGTCGCTGCAATGTGTCCATGCCGACCACGAACGTCGCGCCGGGAAAAAGTCGGGCTTTTTGCTCAAAAGCGGCTGCGCGGGTGAGATACACCGTTTGTTCGGGAGGAAATTGCGCTAGGCGGCGACGAATCTCGAGGTAATCCAAAGGCGGCTTGTCCATATTCTCGATTGACAATTCCAACACTGTCGGAGCGGAGAGCATTTTGCCGGCCAATTCCGCCATCCGCTGATGCCCTTCATGCCAGGGATTGAACGCGCCGGGCAAAACGCACTTCGGCGGCGTCCGCTCAGAGCCGCAACAGACGAAAGGCGACTCGCCAAGAAACAATTTTCGCCAATCTTCAGGAGCCTCGAAAAATTCACTTTCCAACTTTTCTCCTTCCAGTAATTCCAGCGGCAGACGGCCAGGAATCCGGCAAACCTCGGCGATGACATTCAACAACAAGCGGCCCAGCAAACGTTCTTCTTCGGCGCGGGTGCGGCGATCTTTCAGCAACGGGAGATACCAGGCAGCAGTGGTTGCGGCGGTTTGAGCGGCGATATGCGCCCGATGTGGTCCGCGTTTTGGTCGGTCGCTGGCCAAAGAAGCCGTACAGGAGATGCCGGCCAGCGGGACGCCGGATGTTTCATAGTCGCACGCCCTACGAAAGGCTGCCACGGCCAGGGAGCGCACAGTTTGTGAAGAACAGAACTCATCCGGCTTTGCACCCAACCAGCGGCACATAGCGACAGGCGCATAAGGAACGACAGCCTCCACCACGGTCCGCGAAGCACCGGGTACTTCCAACAATTCGGCGATAGCGCGACTTCCGCCTCCGGCCGTAACCAACACCATTCGCCAGGGCGAATCGTGGATTTGTTGGATGAGTTGTTCGCTGGAAGGAAACATGGCATACACAGGAGCGATAAACGCCGGCCGAATCAGTGCTTTCAAGCATTGATTTTAGGCGAAGCCGGCGTTTTACACAACGGACTATTGGAACCGCCCTTCTGCCCTGCTCTGTTTCCATCTTACAACAGCTCTCAATCAACGCGAATTTTCCGGAAATTCGAGGAATCAACATTCGTGAGTTTGGCAATTCACGAGGCATTTTGGCCGCATAGGATTGTTTGTTTCCTGCTTGTAAAGGCTTTGACGACCGGTCGTTTGAGTTGCAGCACGGCGTCATCATGCTTATTTGTTCAGCGGGCATTTTCGGCTAGGGCGTCGGTTTGACACCACCCATTTTGTGAATGTATAATCACATTGGAGAAAAATATGGACCGAAAGAAATTAGCCACACAAGTCCGCCGGCAACAGATCGTCAACGCGGCTCTGGAATTGATTGCCGGCCGGGGGTTGCGACGATTGAGCATGGCGGCGGTCGCCCGTCGCGTAGGGCTGGTGCCTTCCGGCATTTATCGGCATTTCCGAAACAAGTCCACACTATTGGACGCCGTAATGCTGCTGGTTGAGGAACGTTTGCTGGGCAACGTGGCGGCAGCCTGTCAGGAAAGCGATAACGCCCTGGAACAGCTACACGGCATTCTCATGCGGCACGTGCAGCTTATCAGCCAGGGACGCGCCGTGCCGCGGATGGTCTTTTCCGACGATCCTCAACTAGGTGGCAAGCGCCGTGCGCGACAATTATTGCAAATCTTTAATCGGTATCTAGCAGCCATCGAGGCTGTCGTTCGTCGGGGGCAAAAGCAAGGCGTCGTGCGCCGCGCACTGGAGCCGCACACCACCGCCCTGCTCTTGCTGGGAATCGTCGTGCCGGCGGCGATCATCTGGCATGTCAGCGACGGCAAGTTCGACGCCGAGCGACATGCACGCCGGGCATGGAAGATTTTTCTCACTGCCGTAGCCGAAAAACGTCGCTTGCCCCGCCGGCATGTGAGATCAAGCACTACAATCACTCAGACTGTGGCCCGAAAAAAATGAACATGAAACGCGTTATTCCCTTGGGATTGCTTGCTCTGGCTCTTTCCGTAGGCGTCTGGACCTACTGGTATTTTTTCTCAGGTTCCAGCTCCCGACACGGGCACGTAGCTCTATCCGGCAATATCGAAACCACCGTAGCTCAAGTGGCTTTTAAGCTTTCCGGCCGGGTGGAGCGGCGCCTGGTGGATGAAGGCGAGCGCGTCGAGAAGGGACAGCTTGTAGCCGAGCTTGAGACCGCCGATCTGAGGTGCAATTTGGCTTTGCGACGCGCCGAGGTGCAAGCCGCCGAGGCATTGTTGGCGATGCTGGAAGCCGGTTCGCGCCCCGAAGAAATTGCCGCTGCTGAAGCCGCTTGGCGTTCGGCCCTTCAGCGATTGGCCGAATTGGAGGCCGGCTCGAGACCGCAGGAAATCACCGCGGCTGAAGCGGAAGCTGAAGCCGCTCAGGCTGAGCTGACGCGGTTGGAAGCCGACTTGAAGCGCGCCGAAGCTCTCTTTGAGCGAAAGACGATTCCGGCGCAAGAGTACGATGCTGCTTGCGCCGCTTTCAACGTGGCCTTCCAGCGTCATCGTGCCGCCGAGGAACGGCTAAAGCTGGTGCGCGAGGGGCCGCGGAATGAGCAGATCGAACAGGCACGCGCCGCCGCAGCACAGGCCGGAGCACAATATGAGCTTGTCAAAGCCGGACCGCGCCGTGAAGAGATTGCGCAAGCCCGTGCAAAGATGGAGCAAGCCAAAGCCGCACTTGCCCTGGCCGAAACACAACTCAGCTATGCCGCCGTCTTTTCTCCGCTGACAGGCGTGGTTCTTTCCAAGAATATCGAGCCGGGCGAGTTCGTCGCTCCCGGCACCCCGGTAGTTACGGTCGGCGATTTGCTGCACGTTTGGGTGCGCGGATATATCGCCGAAGATGAGCTGGGCCGTGTGAAGCTGGGGCAGTCGGCCATCGTTACTACCGACAGTTACCCCGGCAAACAATATCAGGGTCGAGTATCGTTTATCGCCGACGAGGCCGAGTTTACGCCGAAAAACATACAGACGTACAAAGAGCGCGTGAAGCTGGTTTACCGCGTGAAGATCGACATTTTTAATCCAAATATGGAACTGAAACCGGGCATGCCGGTTGATGTCGTCATCCAGACCGATTAACCCTCGAATTAGTAACATCGTCCATCATGTCGGCCATTCGTTGCGAGCGGTTGAGGAAGCGATTCGGCGACCTTCACGCCGTCGATGGACTGACGTTCGAGGTGGCCGAGGGAGAACTTTTCGGGCTGGTCGGGCCTGACGGAGCAGGAAAAACCACCACTATGAGGTTGCTTTGCGGGCTGATGACGCCCGACGAAGGGGACGCCTGGGTGGCAGGCTATCATGTCGTTCAAGACGCCTTCTCGCTCCGCGACCAAGTCGGCTATCTCAGCCAAAGATTCGGCTTGTACGCCGATTTGACCGTCCTGGAGAACATCCGTTTTTTTGCCGATTTGCGCGGCGAGCCGCGAACTGCGCAAGAGGAAAAAATCGCGCGGCTGCTGGAACTTACGGACCTGAAGCCCTTCGGAAACCGTTTGGCAGGTGCGCTGTCCGGCGGAATGAAGCAAAAGTTGAGCCTGATTTGCGCGCTGATACACACGCCACAGATACTTTTTTTGGACGAGCCGACCACGGGCGTTGATCCTTTGACTCGCCGCGAATTCTGGCGTATCATTCGCCGGCTGCAAGCCGAAGGCACGACGATCTTCCTGGCTACTGCCTATCTGGAAGAAGCCGAATACTGCAATCGCCTGGCCTTAATTCACGGTGGACGGCTGCTGGCAATCGGCACGCCGGCGGAAATAAAAGGTTTGCCGCCCGGCCGAATCTGGGAAATAGACCTCGTCGAAGCTCGAAAAGCCTTACATGTCTTGCAACAACGCTTGCCTGCGGCGACCGTCAGCTTATTCGGCAATCGGCTGCATTTGTACGTATCCGCCCCGGATTTCAGTTCGGAAGAAGTTCACCTTGCAATGGAAGAAGCCGGCTTACAGCGCTACGAGATACGGCCCGTCCCGTTTTCTCTTGAGGATGTACTGGTTTATTTGCTGGCCGAAGCGAAAAAGGCCAAAGAACCGTCGATATGAGCGAAGCCGTAATCACCGTCGATCAGTTGGAAAAGCGGTTCGGCCGGTTTGTAGCCGTGGACCGCATCAGTTTTGATGTTCATCAAGGCGAAGTTTTCGGCTTTTTAGGGCCGAACGGCGCCGGCAAGTCCACCACCATTCGGATGCTTTGCGGCATTTTGCCTCCAACCAGTGGAAAAGGCTTCGTGGCCGGTTTCGACATCCGCACTCAACCTGAACTCGTCAAGGCGCATATCGGATACATGAGCCAGAAGTTTTCGCTCTATCAAGACTTGACTGTGGAGGAAAATATCGATTTCTTCAGCGGCATTTATCGCATTCCGGCTGAAAAAAAGAAGCCGCGGAAAGAATGGGTATTGGAAATGGCAGGTCTGGCGGAGCATCGCCGGCGACTCACCGCAGAACTGGCCGGGGGCTGGAAACAACGACTGGCCCTCGGTTGCGCCGTCTTGCACGAACCGCCGGTCGTCTTTCTCGACGAACCGACTTCCGGCGTGGACCCGATCAACCGCCGACGCTTTTGGGTTTTGATCTACGAGCTATCGACCGCCGGCACTACGGTTTTTCTTACCACGCATTACATGGACGAAGCGGAGTATTGTCATCGCTTGGGGCTGATTCACGGCGGGCGTTTGGTCGCACTGGGGACGCCCCAGGAATTAAAGCACCGCGGCGCCGCGGCCTCACTGGAGGAAGTGTTTGCGACGCTCATCGAGACGGGGAGCAAGGAAACATAGAGACTCGGCAATGTTGCACGCGAGGAAATGGCGACGCATTACGGCTGTAGCGCGAAAGGAGTTTTTGCACGTCTTTCGCGACTTTCGCAGCCTGTTGATGGCCCTGGCCACGCCGCTGTTACTGTTGACCTTGTTCGGCTACGCACTGACATTGGATGTGGACAATGTGCCGCTTGCCGTCTGGGACCAGAGCAACAGCAGCCGGAGTCGGGATTTCATCGCGCGGTTTCAGGCATCGCCCTACTTTTCTTTGCGGTTCCGCAGCGAGAACTATGCCCAACTGGAGGAGGCGATCAACACAGGACGGGTGTTGATGGGTTTGATTGTACCCCGCGATTTCGCCCAACGCCTGGAAGCCGGACGGAATGCGCCGGTGCAGGTGCTTGTTGACGGCACCGACTCGAATACGGCCACGATTGGCATCGGCTATGCGGAGGCCATTGCACAGCTTTTCGCCCTGGAACTGAATCTCGAACACGGCTACCAGAACGGCGAAAGAGCAGCGAAAGTGCCTTTAGACGTGCGGTCGCGGGTATGGTACAACGAAGAGTTGGAATCGCGGAACTTCATCATTCCCGGTCTGATTGCCGTGATTATGATGGTGATTGCGGCGCTGCTGACATCGCTGACAATCGCCCGCGAATGGGAGCAAGGCACGATGGAACAATTGCTGGCCGCGCCGCTGCGTCCCGGCGAACTGATTGCCGGGAAACTGGTCCCCTATTTTGTTATCGGCATGTGCGACGTGTTGCTGACGGTGCTGATGGCGAAGTTCGTTTTCAATGTTCCGCTTCGCGGCAACGTAGGTCTTCTCTTTGCCGCTTCGGCCATCTTTCTGACCGGCGCTTTAGGAATGGGCATGACCATCAGCATCGTAACGCGAAGTCAACTTCTTTCCAGCCAGGTGGCGGTGGTGGCAACCTTTTTGCCGGCTTTTTTGCTTTCCGGCTTTGTTTTCCCCATCGTCATCATGCCGAAGGCGATCCAGTTGGTTACTTATTTCGTGCCGGCAAGGTATTTTGTGGCTATCCTGAAGGGGATCTACCTGAAAGGCATAGGTTTAGAAATTATCGGCGGTCAGGTGCTGCTGTTAGTAGTGTATGCCGTGGCAATGCTTGCCCTGGCCCGTTGGAAATTTCGGGGGAAGCTGGCCTGAAAAATAAAGGCGTTACCTCAATTTTATCGGATACGAGAAACCCAGCATGTTTGAACGTCTGCGATGGATGTTGTTCAAGGAGTTTATCCAGGTTTTTCGTGATCCGCGTATGCGCGTCGTCATCTTTTTGATTCCTTGCGTTCAGGTGCTGGTAATCGGTTACGCTGTTTCCACCGACGTGAAGCACGTGCGCACCGCCGTATGTGATTTCGACAACAGCCATTCCAGCCGCGAACTGGTCTCCCGATTTACGGCCTCAGGCTATTTCGACATCATCGCTCGGCCTGAAAACGATCGTGATGTTCGGCAACTGTTGGACAGCGGCTGGACGAGCGTGGTGTTGCAATTTAATCATGGTTTTGAGGCTTGCCTGGCGACGGGACGAACGGCGACGTTGCAACTGATTATCGACGGCACGGACTCGCATACGGCAAGCGTCGCCGTCGCTTACGCCGCGAAAATCACCGCCGAGTTTTCGCGTAATGTGCTGATCGAGCGCCTGGAGCGTTCCGGCATGCCTCGCCGACCGGTCATGGCGCCGGAAATGCGTATTCGCGCCTGGTTCAATGAAAATCTGGAAAGCCGCAATTTCTTCGTTCCCGGCGTGTTGGCCATTGTCGTGGCCTTGAGTACGATTCTTTTGACCGGCATGGCCGTCGTCCGCGAAAAAGAAATCGGCACCATCGAGCAGATTCTTGTTACGCCGATTCGTCCGGTCGAATTCATCTTGGGAAAGACGATTCCTTTCGCATTAATCGGTCTGGTGGAAGTGTTGTTGGTTACCTTAATCGGCGTATTCTGGTTTGAAGTACCGATTCGTGGCCGGCTTTGGTTGCTGTTTTCGGTGGCGGTTATTTTTCTGATGAATACTTTGGGGGCGGGATTGCTGATTTCGACCGTGAGTCGCACCCAGCAGCAGGCAATGATGACAACTTTTTTATGTTTCTTTCCAGCGATGTTGCTTTCCGGCTTTGCCTTTCCTATTGCCAATATGCCGGAGGTGGTCCAATATCTTACGCTTCTAAATCCAATGCGCTATTTTTTAGTGCTGGTGCGAAGTATCTTTCTGAAAGGTGTGGGCTTGGAAACTCTCTGGCCGCAAGTTTGGCCGCTTTTGACAATGGGCATAATGTTGCTCTACCTGGCTGTTCGCCGATTCCATAAGACCCTCTAAATACAACTCTTCGCCGAAAGTTCCCATCTTTTCGGCTTGCTATCATTATTCGTGGAATTGTCTTTTTAGAGGAGGGTTATTATGATGGATAGGGTGATTCGGAGGTGGAAATGCGGATTGCAGTCGGTAGCGATCATCGGGGGAGAAGCCTACGGACAAAACTGGTGGAGTTTCTGCGTCAAATGGGCCAGGATGTCGTGGATGTCGGCGCTTATGAACCGGGCGATGTGGACTATCCGGATATCGCCGCGATGGTGGCGCAAAAAGTCTCCGCTCAAGAAGTGGACCGCGGCATTCTGGTTTGCGGCACCGGCGTAGGCATGTCCATCGTCGCCAACAAGTTCCCCGGCGTGCGGGCGGCACCCTGCCATGATGAGTTTACGGCCGAGCTTAGCCGCCGCCATAACGATTTGAACGTGCTTTGTCTGCCCGGCGATCTTGTCGGCGAAAAGCTGGCCGATCGGCTGGTTGAGGTCTGGTTGAATACACCTTTCGACGGGGGGCGCCACGCCCGACGCGTCGCCAAAATCGCCCGACTCGAAAGCCAAAACAATCACGAGGGGTTGGAGCAGCACGCCACTGCTCAGCCTGAAGCTCCTCCCAACGCAGGCTAAGAGCGGCCTTTGCCTTTTTCGACTGAGCCGGTGCGCATCTTTTTCAATAGCTCCAGGCTCTTACGCGCATCGGCATTATCCGGCTCCAGACGCAGAACAGCCTCGAAATCGGCCTGGGCTTTGTCCAATTCGCCGCGCAGGTAGTAAGCATAGCCTCGATTGGAGTAGGCTTTGACATATTTCGGCTCCAACCGCAAAGTCCATGTGTAATCAGCAATGGCCATGTCGAGTTGATTTAATTTGCGATGCGCCAACCCGCGATTGTAATAGATTTCAGGAAAGCGCGGATAAAGCCGCAGGGCTTCATTATATTCGGCAATCGCTTTCTCATACTCTCCGGCGGCGTGTAATTCGGCGCCGCGCTTGCCGTGGCTAAGAGCCTGGGCTTTGTCGGCGGCCATTGCCGTTTCCAGTTGTTCAATCGCCTTCAAACGCTCCCCTTTGCCGGATTCAAATCCCCAGGTGGCATATTCTTGCGGAGTTTGGGGATTAAGCCGGACTGTTAAACGGTAATCGGCCAGCGCAGCGGCCATATCGCCGCCGACAAAACGCACCAGCGCACGCTGAAAGTATGCTTCGGCAAAAGCGGGGTCGAGCCTGATGGCGGCATTAAAGTCGGCCAAAGCCTGCTCATACTCCTTGCGTGCGGCGTAAACCATGCCGCGACAGTAAACCGCTTCGTGATCTTCAGGAACTAGCCGCAGGGCTTCATTCAGCTCCGCAAGCGCCTCGTCCCAGCGTTGTTTTACGGCCAGCAGGTAGCCGCGTTCCCGATGTGCTTCGCCAAAGTGGGGGTCGAGCCGCAAGGCCGTCTCGCAATCCGCCCAGGCTTTCTCCCATTCCCCGCGCTTCCGATAGATAAAGCCGCGCACAAAGAAAGTCGTCGGATCATCCGGCGCCAATTGCACGGCGCGATTCAAATCGGAAAGCGCGGCATTCAGGTCGCCTTTCATGGCAAAAGCATTGCCGCGTTCGCACCAATTATCGGCGTCCGACGGCTCTAGTTGAATTGCCCGGCTGAAATCGGCGATGGCGTTGTCCCAATCGCCCATCTCAAAGTAGGTTTTCCCGCGACTGACAAAGACGGAAGGGTCGTCCGAAGCGAGCCGGGCGGCTTGATTCAAGTCGGAGAGCGCCGCCTCAAACTCGCCGAGCAACATTTTCACATAGCCGCGATCACGGTAGGCTTCAGCATATTCCGGATATAGCGCAATCGCCCGATTATAGTCGGCAACGGCCTTCTCATGTTGCCCGCTTCGGAAATAGGCGAAGCCGCGATGGAAATAAGAACGTGCGCCGTTGGGTGCCAGGCGAACGGCCGTATCCAGGTCGGCGAGAGCTTGTTCGAATTTGCCCTTCATCACTAGCGCCAGACCGCGGTCGCAATAAGCCGGGGCGTAATTCGGGTCCAGCGCCACGGCACGGTTGAGCGCCGTGATTGCGCCATCCACATCCCCTTTGTCCAAAGCCTGAAGACCCTGGCGATAAGCGTCGGCGGCAGGCGTCGTTTCATCGATGTCGGTGGCTTCATCGTCGGCCGGCGTTTCACGATTACGTCTTCCGGCGGCACGGTCTTCTTCGGCACGTTCTGCGCGTTCTATAGCCCGAAGCCCTGCCCTGGAACGCGGCGTTTGAGCGTGGCTGGTGGCCCCAACGAGCAAGCCTAAGCCGACAATACTGCACAAAAGAGTGAACGAGTAATACCGCTTTTTATCAAACATTGTTTTCCTCTTATGTTTGGTCAAAGTCGCTCAAGACCGGCCGCTTTTGAGGATTGCCAATATACAACATCCTGCTGAAGCTGTGAATGTTATTTTTTTCCTGAATGCCGCCTTCCTTTATGGCATTGGCTGGCACACAGGGCAATAGTAGGTAGAGCGTTGGGCTTGGACGATCCGCAGCACTTGAGCCTGGGAACAACTCCGACACTGCTCCCCTGCCCTGCCGTACACGCGCAAATGCAACTGAAAATTACCCTTTCGGCGACGGGCTACCCGATAGGTGCCGTCCGACAAAGTGGTGCCGCGATGGCGAATCGCTCGGCGAAGTACGGACCGCATTGCCTGATGCAGCTTCGGCCAGGCATCCGTCGGAAGACGATCGCTGGGCACGGCGGGGTGAATGCCGGCGAAATGGAGGATTTCAGCGGCGTAGATATTGCCTATTCCGGCCAGCAGGCGTTGGTCCAGCAGCGCCACCTTGATTGCGCGTCGCGTGGAGGACAATCGCTTTTGAAGTTCCGTAACGGTGATGTTTAAGGCGTCCGGGCCGAGCCGCTGTGGTCCGAGCCGTTCGGCAAGCTCCTCGGCGGCAAGCAGCCGCACCACGCCTAATCCTCGCTGGTCCCAAAACAATATCTGCCCCAATTCGCCGCCTTCAAGCTGAAAAACCAAGCGAAGATGTTTCCTGTCCGGCGGATCAAACCTGAGCACCAGGCCGCTCATGCGCGGCTCTATGACAATCGCATCCCCGGCAGGAAATTTGTTCTCAAGAAAAGATGAACGAGTTCCGCCCGACAGTTTTTTGACTGATTGACCATCAGTTAGTTCCAGGATTATCCGCTTTCCAAGGCGGCTGACGGAGGCGATTCTGCGTCCCACTACTCGTCGCCGAAGGTAATCCAATCGCGGTGTAATCAAGATGGATTTTAGGCTCGAAGGCGGTCGAACCACATCGCAAATCCGGCATCCGACCGCCGCCGCAATGCTGCGACGCATGGTTTCGACTTCGGGCAATTCAGGCATAGTCTTAAATCGGACGGCGCTAATACCAAATCAAGCGGCTATTCACTTGCAGGAACATTTGCTTCCCTGTCGCGTTCGGCGACGGCGAAATTCAGCCTCCACGGCGGTGCGAACCGCCGTCGGTCGCAAACACCACTGGGGCGCAACAAGGTATTCCCGCGGTGCATTGCCGCAGAGTCTCTCGATGACCATACTTTCGGGTATGTATTCCAAAAAATCAACCACTGAGGAAACGTATTCTTCCATTTCCGGCAAGTGGATTTGGCCGCTTAACACCCAATCCGCCAACGGCGTCCCGCACACAGCGTACAGGTTGTGCAGCTTCAGGCTGTGAAGGTCCAGTTGGGCCAAAGTTTGGGCGGTCGCCAGCATGTCCGCCGAAGTTTCCGTAGGCAGGCCGAGAATCAGATGCACCCCCAACTGCAACTTTCGCCGCCGGCTTCTTTCATAAGCGTCGAGAAAAGCCTCGAAATGGTGGCCGCGCGCGAGCCAGTCCAGGGAGCGATCGTGGATGGTTTGCAAGCCATATTCCACGACCAAAAAAGTCCGTTCAGAAAGTTCTGCTAATAAGTCCAGTATCCCGTCAGGAACGCAATCAGGACGAGTGCCGACAATCAGCCCAACTATTTGAGGGTGAGATAGCGCCTCTGAATATGAATCCCGAAGCCGCTCGAACGGCCCATAGGTATTTGTCCCCGGCTGAAAATAGGCAATATATTTACTAACTCGAACGCGCCGACTGACTTGGCGGATGCCGGCCTCGATTTGTTCGGAAATGCGCGGCAATTGAAGGCGTCGGCTGGGGCTGAAACTTGCCGGGTCGCAAAAAACGCATCCGCCGGTTCCCAGCGTGCCATCCCTATTAGGGCAACCACAACCGGCATCCAAGCTTAATTTCCAGACCTTTTCCCCGAACTTCTTTTGGTAAAAGAAGTTAGCGCTATAAAACGTCCCTCCGGCGGCTACCCACTCCAAGGATGGCGGGGACTCAGGCCCCTTCATTGTTGACGCCCTGGTAGAATCCAGCTACACTTAAATCAGTGGATATTATACATTTTCATCCTACCTAGCCGGGCAGAAGTTACAAGAGGCATCATTATGTATGGAGAGTTAATACCCGTAGGAGGGGGAGACCCTATTCCGCTGTTGAAAAAAACGTTGCTCGTCGGTCGGCGTGAAAGCTGCGATATTGTCTTGCGGTTCTCCAACGTTTCGGCGCATCACTGTCAATTGAGCGTTATCGGCGGCTATTGGTACGTCCGCGACCTTCAGAGCCGCAATGGGGTGAAAGTCAACGGAGTGCGGGTAACGGAAAAGCGCTTGGACCCTGGTGATATTCTTTCGATTGCCAAACATAAATACGAGGTACACTACTCGCCGGTGGACCTGGGGGCGGTCGGCCCCCCGCCGCCGGACGTATCGCGTGCCGATCTGTTTAGCAAATCATTGTTGGAGCGAGCGGGATTGGAGCATCGTAAGTTGTCGTCGCTGCCAAAAACGCCCAATGATCCTGACGTTCCGGCTCGTTACGATATTACCAAAGATCAGCCCGGCCAGCTTCGTTTTCGCCATCAGCCCTACTAATTAGATGGCCAAAAAGAAGAAAATCCGCGCCGCGTTCCGCAAAAACCGTGCGGTTCGCACTCGACAAAAAGATTGGACACGCAAGTATTTAGAGCAAGCCCTGGAAGACGAGGCCCCACCGGCCTGCGAACGCATCGGCGGGAAAGGGGAACTCAGCAGGCGGCGCACCATTTGCAGTGAGGACGTAGAAGAGAATCAGCCGGAAGCCGGCATGCGCCTGGCCGTACGCGACGAGGCTTGTCTTCGCGGTCGGGTGCTCAGCGTAATGGGATTGTATTCCCAGGTACAAGCCGAAGACGGGCGGATTTATAAATGTGCTCTTCGCCGCTTGTTGAAAACCCTGGACACGACCGAACGCCATGTGGTAGCCGCCGGCGATTGGGTGCTGTTTCGGCCTGTTGCCGGCGGCAGTGAGGACGAAGGACTTATCGAACGCATTGAACCCCGACACGGGTGCATCTGTCGCACCGTGCGCCGCCGATGTCAAGTTCTCGTGGCAAACGTTGATCAGTTGGCCGTTGTTTCCAGTCTTGCCGAGCCGAGGCTGAAGCCGAACCTCATCGACCGTCTGCTTATTGCCGCCGAAAAAGGGGGCGTGCGACCGCTGATTTGCATCAATAAAATCGACCTCGGCGACCCCGCCGATCTGCAACCACTGGTCGGAGTTTACAGCCAGATGGGCTACGAAGTGCTCCTTCTGAGCGCCAAGACCGGCTTCGGCGTAGATCGTTTCCGACGTGCCCTGGCCGGACGCGCCAGTGTGGTTGCAGGCCAAAGCGGTGTGGGAAAGTCTTCCTTGTTAAATGCCGTTGATCCCGAATTCGCCTTGCGGGTTCAGCCGATAAGCGAAGAGACGGAGAAAGGCAAACATACTACTTCCAACGCCCGTTTGTTGCCCTTAAACTGTGGCGGCTATGTGGTCGATACGCCCGGCATCCGGCAGTTTCAGCCCTGGGACGTGCCGCGCGAAGAGACCTCGGCATATTTCCGCGACCTGCGGCCCTATGAACCGCTTTGTCGCTTCCCCAATTGTACCCATACTCACGAAGACGATTGTGCCGTGAAAAACGCCGTAGCCGACGGCCGCTTGGATGAGCGCCGTTATGAAAGCTATTGCTATTTACTCTCCGGGAACGAAGACGAAGATTAGCTTTCGGTTGACTGATAAATCGAGGATCCAAACAAAGGTTCTCACCTAGTTTAGCTTTGAGGGAAAGAAACAAGATAGGAGGCCGAAAGAGAAAGTGTATGACCTGAAACGCAGTGAAAGCGTGGCTGCCGAATCAGCCGTTCTGGTGTCCGTTTTGTTGCCGGGCAAAAAATATCCCGGCCCGCCCCTGGAAGAGCTGGAAGGGCTGGCAACTACGGCCGGCGTAAAAGTAGTCGGCCGACTTACGCAGCGCCGGGAAGTGCCTGACGCCGCCACTTACCTTGGTCGCGGAAAGGTGGAAGAGCTGGCACAACTGGCGTATGCCAATGAGGCCGACCTGGTGATTTTTGACAACGATCTCAGTCCCGCGCAAACGCGCAACTTGGAAAAGGCTGTCGGCCTGAAGGTGTTGGACCGCACGGAACTGATTCTCGACATCTTTGCTACTCGAGCACGGACGATTCAAGCGAAGCTCTCCGTCGAGCTGGCACAACTGGAATATGCCATGCCGCGACTGAAACGAATGTGGACGCACCTTTCCCGCCAGCGAAAAGGCGTAGGCTTGCGCGGACCTGGCGAAACTCAATTGGAAGAAGACCGCCGCTTAGTCGAACATCGTATCAAAGACCTCCGCCGACAACTGGCCCGAATTGAGCGCCGCAAACAACGCGAAGTCGCCGCGCGGCGCGAACTGATGACCGTCTGCCTTGTCGGCTATACCAATGCCGGCAAGAGCACGCTGCTGAATACGTTGACCGGGGCGGACGAGTTTGTGGAAGACGCCTTGTTCGCCACCCTGGACACACGCACCCGCCGCTGGCAATTGCCCGGCTGGGGACCGGTTCTGCTGAGCGATACGGTTGGGTTTATCCGCGACCTGCCGCACCACTTGATTGAAAGCTTCAAGGCCACGCTGGAAGAGGCACGTCAGGCGCACCTCTTGTTACACGTAGCCGATGCCGCCAACCCCGCTGTTGCCGATCAAATTTCCGCCGCCTTCGACGTGTTGGCGGAGATCGGCATCCAGCAAAAAGATACGCTGCTGGTGCTCAACAAAACGGATGCTTTGCCGGGCCAGTGGCGGATCGACGCCTTGTTGAGCCGCTATCCTTCAGCCGTACCGATTAGCGCACGGACGGGCTTTGGTCTGGCCAATTTGGCCGTCGCCGTCAGCGAAGCCCTCAGCCGCAGATTCCTTGACGTGGATGTGGAATTCAGCGTCAACAACGGTCGTCTCCTGGCATATCTCTCCGCCCACGGCGAAGTCCTTTCCAAACAGTTTCACGATGGTTACGTGGTCGTACGCTGCCGGATTCCTCGACACTACCTCGGGCGGGTAAGCCAGGAGTGCATCTCTATTCGTTCCCATGAGCAACAGACTGTGTGAGAATTTACATTCGGAGAAATCATGCGACGTACATTGAAGGAGCGAAGAGCAATTATCACCGGCGCTTCGAGCGGCATCGGCCGCGAATTGGCCCGCAGGCTCGCTCAAGAAGGATGCCACTTAGTACTCGTCGCACGTCGAGAAGACCGACTCCGCCGGCTGTTCGACGAGCTTGGTCCAATGGGGCGAAAAGTTGAAGTCGTCCCGGGCGACATTACCGATGCTCAAATCCGGCAAAGAACCGTGGAAATCGCCTCAACGGCTCTGGGTGGACTGGACATTCTCGTAAATAACGCCGGCGTCGGTGCCTTAGGGCTGTTTGAACATGCCACGCCCGAGCGACTCCGCCGCATAATGGAAGTCAATTTCTTCGCTCCCGTCGAGCTGATTCGCTCCGCCCTACCTTCACTAAAGCAGGGTTTCCAGCCCATCATCGTGAATATCAGCTCGATTCTCGGCCATCGCGGCGTGCCGCATAACAGCGAATACTGTGCCAGCAAGTTCGCTTTACATGGTTTCAGCGAAGCCCTTCGAGCGGAGTTGGTGCGCTACGGAATCGACGTTCTCGTGGTTAGCCCCGGTACGACGGAGACCGAATTTTTTAATCGCGTTCTGGAGCGAACCACCGCCCCGAACTGGCCGCAACACCAGGCCGTCAGTGCCGCCGAAGTCGCCCGTCAAATCGTCCGGGCGATGCGTCTCGGCCGCCACGAAATCATCCCCTACCGCTGGGGCCGCGTCCTCTGCCGGCTTAATCGCCTCTCGCCCCGGCTGGTCGATTGGCTGGTTGCCAGGTATGTATAGCCGACGGTGTTGTTTTTTCTTTCATCACGCTGAGCATTGGCGCAATGCCTCGTAAACTGCCACCGCTACGCTCACAGCGAGGTTCAGACTTCGGGCGGCAGGTTTCATGGGTATCCGCAGACAATGCTCCGGCGTTGCAGCGAGCAATTGTCGCGGAAGCCCCCGCGATTCACTCCCAAAAACCAACACATCGCCGGGGGTAAAAGATGCATCGGTGTATAACTGCTGGGCGTGTTTCGTAAAGAACCAGAACTTCCCTTCCGGCAGACGTCCCCGCAGCGATTCCCAGTTTTCCACCGCTTCCCAATCTAGGTGTTGCCAATAATCCAATCCTGCGCGACGAAGGCGGCGCTCATCAAGTCGGAAACCCAGCGGCCGCACCAACCATAACTTACACCCTGCGGCGACGCAGGTTCTGCCCACGTTGCCGCTGTTTTCGGCAATTTCCGGTTGATGAAGCACGACATGAAACAAAGGCTCGGACATCGGGCATCCTCTCACGCCTCCTAAGCCATTAAATATGAGCAATTATTATTGATTTACAATCCCTGAGTTTGAGCCCTTGCCCCACTTTACCGCCCAGTGATTCAGCGATAGCATGGAGTAATTCCGAAGAGTTTCGGTCGGAAAACAACCTCGACTCGCGCCCGTAGCTCAACTGGACAGAGCATCGGTCTTCGGAACCGAGGGTTGGGGGTTCGAATCCCTCCGGGCGCGCCTCTCTTGAAAGCGACTTAAACGTTGACACCGCAAGCACAACCGCTTGCGGCGTCCTCTCTTCCGGCTACAATTTCCGCCCCCTTCGCTGCTTCCGTTAGTCCGAGACAACTTCTAGCTGGACCTCGTGTCAACCTTGTGCTTTCGCCAGGTGCGGATCAACAGCCCGACCAGCCCGGCGGCTAGCAGCAAGGTCGGCGCGGCCGGCTCGGGCACGGTCACTGCATAGCCGCTAAAGGTGGTGACGGTAAAGCTGACCCAACGGCTGCCGTCGTAGGTGAGGTCCACGGCGTCGAAGGCGCTCCAGGCTGTGCCGCTATAGCGCCAAACCTGAATGTCGCCGCGCACCTGGCCTGCGCCGATCTCAAAGGAGAGATAGACCGGATCGCCGGTGGAGTAGCCTGCCCCGCCGATGCTGAACGTCCACGCACCGGTAACATGTTGCTGCGGACCGGCCAGTGCTTGCAGGTCTTCTAACGCCTGGCCGGTGATGGCCGTGGCGGTAAAGTCCAATAGCATCCCGCTATCCGATTTGGCCAGGAAGCTTGCGCCCAAATCCCAGCCGGTCGCGGAGTCGGTGATAAGTGCCCGCTGACACTGAGCCAGGTCGAGGGTGAGCGGCGTACCGCCTGTGGTGCTTACGACTTGAGAAGCAGTGAACTGGTGTGCGTCGGAGTCCCAGGTGCCGCCGACGGCCTGCCACTGGCCGCTGCCGCTCCAGGTACCGGCGGCGATGGGCGCATAGACGCCGTCGGCGGGCACGCCGGCCCCGGCCAGGATGCGGACTGTGCCTTCGTTGGCGATAAACCCACTTCCGCCGCTGCCGACCGAGAGCGTGCTGCCCCGGCCGACATCAATTGCCAGAAGCGATTGATTATTTACGGAAACCATGTCTCCCGTTGATACCGCTGCCCCGCCGACGATGCTTATAGTACCGCTGCCGTAATAACCGCCAACGAAGAGGTAGGAGCCATTGGTCCACGTGGAGCCTAGGCCCTCGACTGTTCCAGTGCCCGTCGAACCGGATTCATAGCCGATGAAGCCTATATTATTGCTGAGCGCACCCCCGCCGGTAATACTGAGCCTTCCGCTGCCGGAATAGCCGACATAGAGGTCGTTAGTATTGGTCCATGTGGAGTCTTGGCCATCGACCGTAACAGTGCCCGTCGAACCGGATTCATAGCTAATGTAGCCTGTAGTATTGCCGACAGTTGCTCCGCCGGTAATACTGAGCCTTCCGCTGCCGGAATAGCCGACATAGAGGTCGTTAGTATTGGTCCACGTGGAGGCTGGACCCACAACCGTAACGGTGCCCGTCGAACCGGAATTAGAGCCGATATAACCCCATGTGCTGCTGACCGTAGCCCTGCCGGTGATGCTCAGCGAACCGCAGCCAAAAAAACCGATATGGAGTTCACCGTCATCGGTCCATCTGGAGCCTGAGCCATCGACTGTTACTACCCCTGCCGAACCGGAATAAACGCCGAGGGAACCGAAACGGCTGCTGACCACGGCTCCGCCGGTGATGTTGAGCGTACCACTACCGTAGTTGCCGACATAGAGACCGCCACCATTTGTCCACGTCGAGCTTGAGCCATCGACAGTAACCACCCCTGCCGAACCGGGATAATGACCGATGATACCGAAATAACTGTTGGCTGCGCCCCCGCCGGTGATGCTCAGCGTACCGCTGCCGTAAAAGCCGATAGAAAGTTCATCGTAAACATCCCACTTGGATCCTAGGCCATCAACCGTCCCAGTACCAATAGAACGGGAAATAAAACCTAAATAACCGTATCTCGAATATACGGAAACTCCTTGCTTAACACTTATAGAACCGTTTCCCATATAGCCCGCCCCTAGATTGCCCACGCTGCCGGAAGCACCTGAAAGATCAAGATTCAGTGTCACATTTTGGTCCGGCAGGCTGTTAAACACGATCGTTTGCGCTAGGCCATGGGTGGAATCAAACACCAGGTCCATGTCGCTCACCAAGCCTCGGGCGTTGATTGTGCCGGTGCCTAAAAGTTTTGTGGGGGGGGAGCACATAATGTTTTAGTAGAAAGAGTTCCACCGCCGGCCGAGCCGAAATCGATCAAGCCTGTGGGTACGGAAGAGTAGCCGACAAAGGTAGAATCATCGACCGAGACTGTTGCCCCGCCGGTAATGTGGAGCGTTCCGCTGCCACCATAGCCGACAATGAGGTCGTTGCTATTGGTCCATGTGGAGCCTGGGCCATCGACCGTGACAATGCCCGTTGAACTGGAACCGTAGCCAATGTAGCTGTTGTATGAGCTGCTGACCGCGGCCCCACCGGTAATGCTGAGCGTACCGCTACCGGATTGGCCGATGTAAAGATTTTTGCTATTTGCCCACCTGGAGCCGGAGCCATCTACCGTGACTACTCCCGTAGAACCGGAACCATAACCGATATAACCCCATGAGTTGCTGACTGTGGCCCCGCCAGTGATACTCAGCGAACCACTACCGGCATAACCAACGAAGAAGGTGCTATAAGAGCTGCCAGTATTGGTCCAGGTGGAGCCTGAACCGGTAATCGTGGCTGTGCCTGAGACACTGCTGTTGAAGCCAAGGTAAACGTAGTTAGAAACCAAGTCGCTTCCGTCGTCCACACTCACCGAACCATCGGCGGTCTTGCCGATGTAGCCAATGGTGGAACTGGTCCACGAGGCCGGGTCGTCCGGCTCTACGTTGCCTGAGGCTACTATCGCCGCGCCGGCGGATGAAGTGCTCACAGCAACTAAACCAACTATCAACAAAAAAACGACTGAAAACTGCTTTGAGCGAATCATGTGCATCTCCCTTTTGAATATCTTGAAGGTGTTTGCGTGGATGAGAAGAGTTGAACTCTTGCTTCACTCCCCCGAGAATACACGCCTGAAAATGCAACCAACTAATTTCTCAATGTACCGGCTGGACAGAAATTTTCAACAAGAAACGCTGAAAAATCCGCAAAAAACATACTAAGGAGGGGAAAGAAGTGAACATAATTTGGCACAAGAGAGGGGTATAAGCAACTTTTCCTCCATTAGTAGGCCGGCTTTGTCTCTTTCCAGGCCGCAATTCCCGGCATAAGCCCTGCCGCCCGACCGCAGAAGCGCCGGCAACCATCAGCAACACAGACCCATCGTCCGGCAACGGATTTATCTTCGCAGCCCATCTCGACGCGATACCAGCAGAGGCAGAAAACTGGGGATAAGTCAGGTGAAAAACACAGGACAGGCCAAGAAGTAAGACACTATCGCTAACTAAGTTCAGGAGAATGTCCCTTTGACAGTTGAAAATCGTATGGCGGCTTCCTGCATGGTAATCTACGCAATCCTCCGATTTTCGTCCTCTTCTTCGCCAAGAACAAGACGGTCCAATACTTTGAGCAACTGGGGTATATGGCGGTAGCCTTTGACGCGCCGGAACTTGCTCTCGGCACGCAGCAGCCCGGCCACGCACCACCGCTGCCGCATGTCGCCTGCACGCCAATGCTTCACCCGCCGAGTTACGTTCTCGGCCACGCTGAAGGCCGACTCGATCGGGTTGGTCGTCGCCAAGGTGCGGCGGAGCAGTTCGGGCACGCCCAGGCGA
>Ga0272448_1001477_pt1 | contig 31511 bp, 22 predicted proteins | sample YNPCB0191_FD_202220 | JGI IMG/M metagenome (GOLD analysis project Ga0272448, IMG submission 202220) | Hot spring sediment microbial communities from Yellowstone National Park, WY, United States - YNP-CB-019-1 | ecosystem: Environmental > Aquatic > Thermal springs > Hot (42-90C) > Sediment...
CTTAATGGCCTTATCATAAAGGCCAACACTGCGTAAAAAGGCACCCACCTCGGCGTTGACCTCGCCATTGCCTGGGTCCAGGTCATAAGCTTTTTTAAAGCTGGCATACGCCAGGTCGTTTAATCCCCGATAAAAGTAAAACCAGCCCAGGCCGAGGTTGGCTTCAGGCATTTCCGGGTCAATTTCATAAGCCTTCTGATAATACTTGTCCATCTCGTCCAGGTCAGTCTTATCATTTTCCCTGGCGTAATGAGCTTCCACAAGATTTCCCAGCCCCACATAGGCCAGCACATAGTTTTTATCTATGGCAATGGCCTGCTGGTAGGATTCCCGGCTCTTTTGCCGGTCTTCCTCTTTACCAGCCTCGCGGTAATTTTTTTCGTAGACCTTTCCCCACTGATAGGCCTGATAAGCTGGAAAACTGGCAGGTTCTCTTCTTTTTAAGAAATTTATTTTCCCCCTGGAAATATTCATTTTCAGTTCGCGGGCCACATCTACGGCAATCTCATCCTGGATATCAAAGCAGTTCTCTAACTTCCGGACATAACTTTTAGTCCAGAGATTAAAGCCTTTGCGGGCCTCAATCAATTGGACATTGACCCTGGCCCGGTCCTGATCTATCTGAAGAGTGCCAACTAAAATCCAATCTACATTCAACTCCCGACCGATTCTGGACATGGATTTTTTAGAATCTTTATAGAGCGACGATGATTGGTTGGCCAGGGTCCTAAGACCTTCAATGCTGCCGAGTTTGGTGATGATATCATCGCTGAGACCCTGGCAGAAGCTATCTCTGCTTTCCTCCGCGCTTAAATTTTTAAAGGGCAAAACAGCAATAGAGTTTTTCCAGGCCGTTTTCCAGGCAATTTCCTCTTCTGGAACTTTAAGCTGCAGAACAAAATAAACATTGGCCAGCAAGGTAGCAGTAATAATGATAGGAATGAGCACCAGCTCAGCTTTTATCTTTCTCGGTCTGGGCTTTTGAGTATGAAACCAGCGCCATAGAATGGTACAGAGCAGGGCACAGATGATGCTGACCAGGCTCAGGTCAAAAATTTTTTCCGGCAGATGGTAGTGCATGATGAGGGCCCAGTGGACGAACTCCAGTATTAACCAGCCCCCGGCAATAAAGGCTCCCAGAGTTTCCAGGATGCGGCGGTGACGGAGTTTGAGCAAAAGCTGATGCCACGATCTGTTCCTTCTCAAAGGAGACCCCTCCCCAGGAGTAACCAGACTCGGGAATAATAATTTATCTGCTTTTAATATAAGTACCTTACTTCTCCATGTCAAATTACCGGTTTTTTATGTTTAATTTTTTATCTGTCAGTTGCTTGCTATTCCAGCGAGTCTCAATTAAAATTTTGTTTAATTTTGAGCCCAGGGAAAACCTGGATCTTTAATTCTTACAGTTTTACCTGCAAATAAAGCTGTAAAATTATCGTCCAGATAGAAAACCGGCTAAGAAGAGGATAAGATTAAGAGAAAGAACCATTAGCAGCAGCACCAGGAGGAGGAGAAGAAGAAGAAGAAAATTAATAAAATAATAATTTGCGAGGATAAAAATGAGCGGGAAAAAATATGATTTTGATAGCGGCCTTGACCGCCGCCACACCTGTTCCCTCAAATGGGATTTTTGTGAACACGTCCTGGGAGTACCTGAGGTTATCCCCATGTGGGTGGCAGATATGGATTTTCCGGCCCCACCCGAAGTGGTAGAAGCTGTTAAGAAAAGAGCTGAGCACGGAGCTTATGGCTATCCTTTTATTCCCAGGTCCTTCTGGACTTCCATCATCAACTGGATGAAGATGCGCCACAACTGGGAGATAAAACGCGAGTGGCTCTCCCGGGCCCCTGGTGTGGTCCCGGCGCTCAACATTTGCGTTCTGACCTACACCGCCCCCGGGGATAAAATTATCGTCCAGAGCCCGGTTTATTACCCGTTTTATTCCGCTGTGGAAAACAACGGCCGCCGCCTGGTCAAAAATCCCCTGGTCTATAAAAACAACCGCTGGCAGATGGACCTGGAGGACCTGAAACAAAAAATAGACCATCGCACCAAAATGCTGATTCTCTGCAGTCCGCATAATCCAGTAGGCCGGGTCTGGGAACGGCCGGAGCTGGAAGCACTGGCTGAAATCTGTTTGAAGCACGACCTGCTCATCGTCTCGGACGAAATTCATGCCGAGCATGTTTATAAAGGTCACAAACATATTCCCATTGCTTCTCTTTCGCCTGAGGTGGCGGCCCGGACCATCACTCTTCAGGCACCCAGTAAAGCTTTTAACATTGCTGGCCTGACCACTTCAGTGGTCATCATTCCCAATCCCCGGTTGCTTAACCTCTACAAGACCCAGTTAGAAAACCTGGGTCTTACGGTGAACAACATTTTTGGCCTGGTGGCTCTGGAAGCAGCCTACACCCACGGCGCCGACTGGCTGGACCAGCTGGTGGAATACCTTGAAGGCAACATGGATTATGCTAAACGCTACTTTGAAGAACGCATTCCTCAAATAAAATTTCTAAAGCCAGAGGGTACTTACCTGGCCCTGCTGGACTGCCGGGCTCTGGGCCTGCCACAAAAAGAACTGAACGAATTTTTCCTCAAAAAAGCCCGCGTTTATTTTGATGAGGGGCCAATTTTTGGAGAAGAACTTATCGGCTTTGAGCGCATGAACTTAGCCTGCCCGCGAAAAACTCTGGCCGAAGCCCTGAGCCGCATTGAACGCGCCGTAAAAGAGTTCGCTCCTCGGTAAGCCCGATTTCATCATCTCCGGATATTAAGTTATAATCAATTCATGAAGCTCCCTTTTATAGCAGAAAATGACCTGCTTGTCCGCTCGCGGTTTTATGTAATCCTGGTCAACCCGGAAAACCAGGAAAACATCGGCCTGGTGGCCAGAGCCATGAAAAATACTGGCTTCAGCCACCTGAGAGTGGTGGGAAAGAATGAATTAACTGCTGAGGCTCTGAGAACGGCTGTTCATTCTACCGACATTTTGAAAAAAGCCGTTTTTTATGATTCCCTTTCCGCGGCTGTTTCTGACCTCAACCTGGTTTTGGGCTCCACTGTTCGTCTGCGGAAAGCTTTTAAGGTGATTACTATAGACGAAGCTGTTTCCAGAATAAAAACCTATCCACCAGAGACAAAAATAGGCCTGGTTTTCGGGAATGAAAGGACCGGCTTAAGCGACGCTGAGTTAAGGCAGGTTAATTTTGTGTTCCATATTCCCCAGGCAGGCCGCCAGCCTTCTTACAACTTAGCAGCCGCGGTGTTGATTACTCTTTACACACTTTTTCGGGAATCGGCCACCAGCTTAATTTCTCAGGCCCCACCGCCCATTACCCGCAAAGAACAAACAGATTGCATTGAACTTATCCTGAAAAAGCTGGAAAAACGCGGCTTTATGCACGAGACCAACCGGGAACATGTGACCAATCTGCTTTACGACCTTTTTGGCCGTCTGGCTCTTTCCGAACGCGACCGTCGTTTCCTGACTGCCGTCTTTAATAAAGGGCTGGATTCGGACTTTGAGCCAAAATAGCAAAAATTAAAAACTGAAGCACAAGTATTTCACCAAAAGTAAGCCTACACCAGCCATAAGCATTATCAAAGGAATCAGGCCAAATATTGTCTAAATTATCGTTAAGAAATTTACCTCTCTATCTCACCTCCATCTTCCTGCCTGGTGCCGTTAGGCATCAGGCTTTTTTTTAAATTATCTGAAATCCAGTGGCAGATTACTGCCGCTCCCGTTTATCACCCGGTTAAAATATTGTATCTTATAAGAAGAGGTGACCATGGATAAAGAAAAAAGATTTGTCCTCGGTTTAGTAATCATTGCCATCATCAACCTGTTTGTCGCTTTGATGACCATAACCTTCTGGACAGGACATCTGCTGGCTCACCGCTTTCCCAAAACTCTGCCTGTGCCTGACAACCTCTACGACGCCTTTGCCCTGCCCGACCTGGTAATGTCGGTTTTTCTCATCATCGGTTCTTTTGGCCTTTTGCGTTTTAAAAAGACGGGTTATGTCTTTTCCCTGGTAGGCACAGGTATGTGGTTGTTTGATGTTTTGCTGGCGGCCGGTCTGACGGGACTTTTTAAGTTCAGTATTGTTTTACCGAGCCTGCTTTTCTGCCTCTGGGCCATTTTTCTGATGTGGAGTAAAAGGGATATTTTTCAGCTTTTTTCCTGAACCTTTTACCTAACTCACAGGATTTTTTCTCTGTGTGCTTTCACTTGCCTTCCCAATATCATTTTCCTTCTGCGACCAGATTAAAATTCTCTCAATTAAAATCTTGCCTGACACAATTTAATTTTCGGAGGCCAGGTACAGAGTTTCAAAAATTAAGCTGGGCTTTAAATTTTCAAATACTAAAATCCAGCAAAAGAAATTAATCAAGCTACCATGTTTCTTGGCTCACAGGAAAAAACTCTTGCTGAACTTTAAGAATGATGCGCCAACCCTTCACCCATAAATACTTTGAAAATTTTCTCCAGTCTGGATTGGAGATGGTCAGCCGAAACCTCTCAAGCTTAATTTTGCCTTTCTAATTATTCTCGAACAAAACATTTGCTTTTACCCAAGAAGATGAAGATAATCAAGGCTGATGTTTAGAGTAAATTTTTCAAGTCAAGGCCTGATAATTTATTCTCAAATCATCAGAAGAAAAAAAATTTTTCCGTCTGCCACAGAGGTTAGACATTATGATCAAAGCCCGGCTCAACTCTTTTGATGTGACCATGATTGTGGTCAGCCTGGTCATCGGCATCGGCATTTTCCGGACCCCGGCCATGGTAGCCTCAGCTACTCGCACACCCTTACTCTTCTTCACTGCCTGGGTGGCCGGCGGTTTGATTACTCTTTTTGGCGCCCTGACTTTTGCTGAAATCGGCGCTCGTTTTCCCGAACCAGGCTCCTATTACAAGGTGGTAGCCAAAAGCTATGGTTCCCTGCCTGCCTTTCTTCTGAACTGGGCCAATGTTTTTATCATCAACACCGCCAGCGGCGCGGGAGTGGCTCTAATCGGAGCTGAATACGTCGCTCCTCTGCTTCTCCCGGCCAGAGCTCTAAACCCCACCAACATCATGCTCATCGCCGCCGGCCTGATAGTTTTTCTTCTGATCTTAAACTATCTGGGCATAAAGTCCGGGGCCTGGACTCAGAATGTCCTCAGCCTGTCTAAAATCATCCTGATTCTGTTTGTGGCTGTGGCGGGGCTGCTGACCGAAAAGACTGCGCCGGAGCTGGCCAGCGCTGCTCTGCCGCTCAGCGGGCACTGGTGGCAGGCTTTAGGTCTGGGCTTCATTTCTGTTTTTTTTAGCTACGGCGGTTATCAGCAGACCATAAATCTTGGCGCTGACCTCAAGGATTCAGCCAAGAACCTGCCTAGAACCGTCATCGCGGGCATGTTGATTGTCATCGCCTGTTACCTGAGCATTAACCTGGCTTACTGGCGGGTGCTCGGAGTCCCGGGTATGGCCTCAGCCAAGCTGGTGGCGGCGGAAACCGCGGGCCGGATATTCGGGCCAGCCGGGGCCAGAGTAGTTTCGCTGGCCATTTTCCTTTCGGCCATGGGCTTTCTAAACGCCATCCTCCTTCAGCTGCCGCGCACCTACCTGGCCATGGCTGAAGACCGCACTCTACCTTCCTTTTTTAAAAAAATAAACCCCCGCACTCAGGTTCAGGAAGGCGGCCTTCTGTTCCTCGGCGGTTTTATCCTGCTCAGTCTGGTTTTTCTGCGGACTTTTGAAAACATCGTAAATTACGTGATGTTTCTTGACAGCCTGGGGCTGGCTACCGTTGCTTCCACCCTTTTTGTCTTACGGCAGAGGGCCAAGAAGTCCGGTCTGGATTACCGCGGGTTTAAGATGCCTTTTTACCCGGTGCTGCCGGCTGTCTTCATCTTCTTTCTGCTGAGCATCACCGTAAACGTGCTGCTTTCGGAACCGCGCCAGGCTCTGACTGGTTCCCTCCTCCTCATCCTCGGTTTTCCACTTTATCTTCTGATGCGTTCTCTGAGCAAGCAGGAAGAAAATAAACAAGACAACCAGTAGAATTCGCCCTCTCCCGTTAGATTATTTGCCCCCCTTATGGGTTAAAGGTTCAGGTCAAAGGTCAAGCCAACATAAGGGTCATAATATCTTTGCCCTTGGAATTCTTTGCTTCTTACGACCAGGTAAAAACGGGCTGCGGCAAAGGAATTCCTGTAGCCCAGGCCAGCTTCCACCTGGCCGTAAAGGTGATTTATTTTGACACCCGGGCTGGAAACAAAAGTGTTACCCTGAAGTAAAAGATTGCGGGCCACAAAGCGACCTTCTCCCCTGATAAAACCAAAGATAGAAAATTTTTCCACCCGACCAACGCTGAGGTCACCCGAAAACGGCGCCGGAGAAAAAACCTCAAGCTCCGGCCGAAAATTCCAGCCCAGCCCCAGTTCCAGAAAGCCACCGGCTGAAGTGAGCAGGTTGCCCAGCTGAGCATTCAACCCGGCTTTCCCGCCGTAAAGAAAATTATGCCCCTCCCCGCTCCCATGATAAAAAAGCCAGTTTCGGCCGTACCACAGGTCAAACACCGGCTCGTCTCGGAGCTGATTTGACCAACCCATTGGCCTGGTCCAGTCAAAAGTTTCGTGCAGCCAGGTTTGAGCTTTTTCTGCCAGGGAATGCGGCCCAACCAGCCCGGCCGTCAGCCCGAAAACTTTTTGGGAGGTTGGGCTAACCATCACCAGATGCACGTAAACAGCCAGTAAACCAGCGTAGGGACGGTCATCAGGAATCACTTCCGGACGGCTTAAATTTTGAGGGGTGAACATGCCTTGATACAGGGAAAAAGCCGCATATCTTTTTTCTGCAGAAACTTTATCTGACTTTCTGACGCCATCCTTTAATATCCTGTTATTCAGCCGGCCAAGAAAACTTAAAAAGCCAGAGCGTCTTCCTCCGTCAAGCTGAGGAGAGATCCAGCCCAACTGCAGCCCGTTGGTATAACCATCGTCCCGCTTGAGCCAGACATCGTTTTCCAGATTAAAACGGAAAATACCCTTATCCTTAACCGGTGGGCAGAACTGGCAGAAAGATATGGCCCCGGCCAGATTAATCAACCAGATACTTAAAACCAGCTTTTTTAAGAAGATTTCTTTTAAGCTATCTTTTCTCATGACCGTCGGGTCAGACAGGTACAGAGCATCAGCTTTTAAACTAAAAAACCAGCTCTTAATCCCAAAAGTTTCTTTTTTTCAGCAGAAACCTTTCCGCCTGAAAACAACTTTTGTCTTAGGTTAAAAAATCAACTTCTGGCCACCTTCTCCAGCTTTTTCATGATGCTGAACATAAAAGCCGCAGACAGAAGACAGGCCACGACCAGGGTGGACCAGAGAGCCCAGAGTGGAACTTTCATCCACAACCAGCCGACTACACCCACCAGGTAATTACCGATAGCCGTGGCCGCAAACCAGCCACCCTGCATCAAACCTTTATACTTTGGCGGCGCCACCCTGGAAACAAAGGAAATGCCCATGGGGCTAAGGAAAAGCTCGGCTACCGTCAGGAGGAAATAAGTGCTGATGAGCCAGTAGACAGAAACCTGATACTCCGGTGGAGCCACTTTGCCGCCCAGTTCAGCCGGGCTGGGTAGCCTTAGAGAACCCAGGACCAGGATGGAAAAAGCCAGAGCGGTCAGCAACATTCCGTAACCAATTTTTCTCGGCGCTGACGGCTCTTTGCCTTTTTTGTTCAAATAAGCAAAGAAAGCAATCACCAGCGGGGTCAGTGAAACTATGAAGAAAGGATTAAAATGCTGAAAACGCTGCGGCTGGAATGGGTTCACTTCCGGATAGGTCTTATAACGCAGATAAGTCAGGAAGCCAAAAACCGCAGCCGTCAAACCACCGGCCAACCGCGTGCGGCGGCTGGCTCCTTTCTTCACCAGGAAGAAAAGTCCCACCAGGGCCAAATAAAGCGGTATCAAACCGGTCAGGTCAAACCACAGGTTGGTGAGCTTGTCTACCTGCGGAACAGTATAATCACGGGCAAAAAAGGTCATGGTCACGGCTGACTGTTGAAAAGCCATCCAGAAGAAAATGACCACAAAAAAGACCAGACCCAGAGCCACCAGCCTTTCTTTGGTCTGTTCGGGAGTGAGCTCCACCACCTGAGATTTTAACTCTTCGGAAGCAGCTTTCTGCTTTTCCGTGACATCAGCGTGTTTATAATACTTTTTGAACCCCCAGAAAATGAGCATGGAAATGATCAAGCTCAGACAGGCCACCCCAAAGCCAAAATGGTAAGACTTGCTCAAAGAGCCCAGGTAATTTTCGGCAAAAGATTTTAAATTATCCAGCGTCAGAGATGGGTTTTGTTCCCTGGCTACTTCTAAAAACTGAGAGACATCGGCCAGTTTGCCCTTAAGAAAATCGTGGGCCAGGGCCGGAATGCGAGCATCGTAGCGGAAATGGTCTTTAGCCAGAATCCAGTTACAAACTTTTTCTGAAGCGGAAGGAGCAAACATGGCTCCAATGTTTATGCCCATGTAAAAAATGTTAAAAGCCCGGTCGCGCAGGGCGCTGTATTTGGGGTCATCATAAAGATTTCCCACCAGGGCCTGGAGATTTCCCTTAAACAGGCCGGTTCCCAGAGCAATGACCGCCAGGGCCGCCAGCACCAGGCCAAACCCGGTTTGAAACTGGGTGGGCAGGGCCAGCATCAGGTAGCCAATGAACATCACCACCAGGCCCAGGCTGATGGTTTTGCCGTAACCGAGCACCCGGTCAGCCAGATAACCGCCGAGCAAAGGGAAAAAATACACGCAGAACATAAATATGCCATAAATATAGCCGGCCGAACCTGAGCTTAAACCGTACTTGGCCTGCATGAACAGGACAAAGATACTGACCATGGTATAGAAGCCAAACCGTTCGCCCATGTTGGCGAAGAAGGCCACGATTAAACCTTTTGGATGTCCTTTAAACATGACCGCGGTTCTCCTTCCTGTTTAAATTCATTTTAAATTTATTGCCAGGCCTGGTACTGCTTTCATCGGTTTCTGAGCAGCTCCAGGAAAAGTTCGTTAACGGTTTTTTCCATCACCTGACGGAATCTTTCTATGGTCTCCCGTTTTTCTTCGCTCCAGTACTGACTGATGTAGAGAGGCCGACCAACGTTCACATAAACTCTGGCCGGCACTCCAAAAGGTATGTGGGTGCCAAAAAAGGCCATGGGCGTCACCGGAACGTCCAACCGTAATTCCTGGTAAAGGTCGTAGGCCATGACTGCGGGCCCATGCCGGAAGGGGGCCACGTAAGGATTAGGGTCCTCATCGTTAAAATGGCCCCGTCCCTGAAGGGCTATGATGGCCCGTCCCTTTTTTAAATACTCCTCGCATTTTTTTACGGCGGCGGCCCGGCCGGCATAAAGGTCCACCGGAATGTAGCCAACCTTAGCAATGTTGGAGGAAATGTAACGGACAATCAGAGAAAAGAAAGGGGCCAGCAAAAAATGAACGGCCAGCCCAGCATTCTTCATGCTGCGGTAAAGATGTTTTTTAACCAGAAAGCTGAATTCTTCTTTGCTGAAAATCATTTTGTTGGCGGTGAAGAAAATGGGGCGGGGAACGGTTTTGAAGAGGACGGCCACATCTTTGTAGCTGCCGACATGATTACCCACGATAATGTTTGGCCCTTCCCGGACAAAATTTTCTTCACCTTTAACGACCAGTTTTTTGGGGAAGAGCGCCAGGTTGCTCAGGCGCTGGATAACTTTTTCAAAACTTTTTAATTCTTCTTCAAACGTCTTCGGCATGGGTTAAATATTTTAACCCAGAATTTTTTTGATTTCAAAAGAAAACTTGAACAAAAAAATATCCAGGCTCAAGAAATTTTAAAACCGGAATTTTTCCAGAAACAGATAGGCCGGTTATGATTAATACGATTAAAAAGAAGATAAAAGCTGCCGGCAATTTCTGGCTTTGACTTCCAGCTCTTTTTTCTGCGACTCCAGCCGCTCGGCTTTACGGGTCCAGCCCCTGAGCCGGGCCTGGCTGATAAGCTGTTCTGCCTGTTTGATTTCCTGCTCAAAGAGGTTAGCGGCCAGGGTTAACTCTTGACGGGCATTTCTACTATCTTTCAACTTCAGGTAGGTCTGGCCCAGGAAATAGTGTCCGTCGTCAAAAGTGCGGTCAATCTTCAACGATTGCTGAAAATTCTCACTGGCTTTCTTCCATTCTTCCCGGCGAAAATTTATCAGCCCCAGAATGTAATAAGGCAGGTAATAAGAAGAACTTATTTCCAGAGCAGTCCGGCCATCGGCTTCCGCTTCCGCCAGGCGGTTGAGCATCAGATAGCTCAGGGCTCTTAAAGCATAGCCAAAAATCTCATAACTTCCCCCAACCTCAATCAGAGCCTCCAGGCTTTCCAGAGCGCGCGTCCAATCAGCCATCTCCACCAGAATCAGGCTCTGGTAATAAAGCGCTTCTTCCTGGTCAGGAATGACCGCGGTTATAGCCTGAAGATGGTCAAGGGCCTGTTCATATTCTCCTTTTTCTCTGAGGATAAGCGCCATCAGCAGATGGGCTCTGGGCATCTCCCCATCAATGGCCAGAGCTTTTTCCAGGTATTTTTCTGCTTCATCATATTTTTTGCCAAGGAAGGCTAACTCCCCGAGCTCACCCATCGCCCGGGGATGTTCAGGGTTTTTCTGCAAAGTCAGGTTAAACCATTTTTCTGCCTGGAGAATTTCTCCCCGGCTTTTCTGAAAAAGTCCGAGTAAAAAGTACGGGAGCGACCAGTCCGGTTTAAGTTCCATAACCCTGGTCAGGTTCGCGTCCTCGGCCGTCAGAAGCTGCACCAGCGCTTTAAAAAGCAGGGCCTCCAGGTCATCAGGATTGCTCTTTAAAACTTTATCCAGCTCTTCCAGAGGCTGGTTAAGAACCTGCTTTTTAAAAGCTCCGATCGAAAATAAATCTCGGAGGTAGGAAAGCCTGAGCTCGGCTGATTCTTTCCCGAATCGGTTTTTTATAAGGCTGAAAAATTGTTCATATTCCCGGCGGCTGATAAAATTTCTGGAATTATCGGTTAAAGCCAGAGCTTTAAGGTAATCAGCTTCCAGCCCCAATTCCCTGGCTTTCAGGGAAAAATAATAGCTTTTTACCCAGGGCTCCAGGTTGTTCAGTCCCAGGTCATTTTTCTCTTTGGCCAGAAGACCATAAGTTATGGCTAACCGACCGTAAACAGCAGCAAAATCCGGCTTGAGCTTGAGAACCTGCTCAAAATAACCTGCGGCTGCCCTGTATCCTGGTGCGGTAAATTTTTCCAGTTCAGCCTCGCCTTTGCTGAATAATTCTTCGGGTGAAACTACTGGTGCCGGCGGCGGCGTGACGGGCTCGGTCCGGGGAAGGGGCTTCTGTGTCTGGCAGCTATAAAAAACAAAAGACAGAGCCAAAGAAAAAAAGAAAAACAACCATACTTTAAACCCGGCTGATTTACTCAAAAACTTTCCTCCTGGTCGTAATTTCTCAGTTCTTATTTTATTTTTTCTGGTCGTCCTGACTTTCTTTCAATTTATCCGCCCTTCCGCCATGACCCGCTTAACTTTTAAGATTAAATCCGCTGCTTGCTTTAGTTTTTCTTCTCTTTTTGTTTCAGACTGTCTGACTATAACAATCATAATTTAATGGCCCGTGTCAAATTTTTAATCAGGTTTAGAAATCAAAAGTTATGACTCCCTTCGCCTGCTTGTTCTGAAATTATCACTACTTGCTCTGCGTCTGCTTTCCCTTGAGCTGGAAGTTTACCGTAACCGTAAAAACTATCGGCCTTGGTTTTCCGGCAATGACCATGGGTTCATAAAGCCACTGTTTAACTGCTTCTATGGCCGCCTGATCCAGGAGAGGCACTGACTTCAGGACGCGCACGTTGGCCACCCGTCCAGACTGGTCAGCGGTCACCTCCAGAATCACGATGCCTTCAACTCCAGCTTTTCTGGCTATTTCGGGGTAAACCGGCTGAACCATTTTTATGAGCTTCGGGGGCTTTATTTCACCAATGGCTCGCACCGGAGCTACCGCGTCAACGGGCGACACGACGCCACCCACCACACCACCAAGAACTTCCTTATCTGTTTGCTTTTGAGCGGCAGCCGCTGTTGGGGCTCCAGCAGTTTCGGCTTCTCTTCTAAGAGCCTCAGCCTCCTGGCCGAGGGGTATGACAGCAGCTCCACCAGGCCCGATATTCTGCACTTTGAGAGAGAGAAAATAGGGCTTGCCCGACCTGTCTTCAAACCCCAGAGTAGTGATGACCTTTTTATAGAGAGAAAGTTCTGAATCTAACAAGTTGAATTTCATCTCCCCGTTCTGTTCCAGGACTTCCACGCGGCAGGTTATCCGTTCCAGATGGTCAATTTTAACCAGAGTTATGATGATGACGTACTCCTTGGTGTCCAGCCCGAAGACATGAAAATCCTTGGCCCCGACTTGGGCCCAGCTCAGGTTGGCTTCTGTCAGAAGCCGGACCCCCTTGAGGTTAAAGACCCGCTGGAGCTGGTTTTCTTCCTTCTCGGAAGTGTCCTCGCTCTGAATGCTGGCTGAAAGCGTGTACCTTAAAAAAGAAGAAGTCACGGCTTTGATGGGCTCCACCTGGCCCTCCCGCACACCTTCAAACACCTTAAGCTTCAGTTCAGCTACTGGCCAGCGGCCCTTTTCCGTTTTTTTGCTCTGGCCTGAAAGAGCGGGGCAAAAAACTATAACCACAATCAGCAGGCCCAAGGTTAACCACTGGCTACTTTTCCTCATTCTGACCTCCTGGGGTCGTTTTTATAAAAAAGGCCTGGATGATTAATTAACAGCTTCAACCCAGATGATAACCATCAGGGGGTCTTCGGTCTGAAACACGTAAGTAGCTGCTGGTTGCCCCATAGCTCGCGCGTAGCGGATTGATACTCTGGAAACTAATTTAGTTTTATTAGTATCATTCCACCAGGCCTCCTTCGCCAACTCCCCCGGCCTGGCCAGGTGCCAGGCAAAGCCAGCCATTAAAACGGTTATGGTCAGAGCTGAAAGTCCGGCATAAAGCCAGCTAAACCAGCCCCGGCTTGTTCCTCGCTTTACCTTCCGGTTCTCCGTGTCTTCCTGCCTTAAAGCTCTCTCAGCCCTGGCCATTAACTCCGCTGGCAGGGTGCATTCTTCCGGAGCTAAAAGTTGCAGGACTTCATCCTGGCTGATAAGCTCTTCCTGGCACTGAGAACAATGCCCCAGATGAGCTTGAATTAGCCAGTCCCGAAAACCGGTTAAAGGCACCAGATACCATCCAAGGTTAGCCAGAAAACAACTGAACCTTCTTTTCATTTCCCCTCTCCAGTAATTGTTTTAATTTTCTGCGAGCCTGGTAGAGATGCACCCGGACAGTGCCCGGACTCAACCCCAGGACACCGGCGATTTCCCTGGCCGAGAAGCCCTCCTTTGCCCAGAGCATCAGGCAGGCCCTTTCCCTGGCTGAAAGCTGAAGGAAAACTTTCTCTGAAACACAGGCTGGCCAGCTGTTATCAGGCTGCTCATTTTCCTCGGTTATCATCTGGGAGGTAGCTTTCCGGAAAAAGCTCAGGAAACGCCTTCTCTTTTTGAGCAGGTCCAGGCACTTCCGGTAAAGTATGGTATAAGCCCAGCTTTTAAGGCTCTTATTCCCGTCAAACTGTTCCCAGTGCCGCAGCATTTGCAGGGTCATCTCCTGACAGGCATCCTCAGCATCGGCCCGGTTTTTTAACAGGCTCAAGGCAAAAGACATTAGAGCACCACCCTGGCTTTCAAAGAATTCTACCAGCTTTTTATGGTCAGCCATCCAGGTTAAAACACCTGAGACAAACTTTCTTAAGCCTGGCTGCCGGTCATTTTCACCTCGCTAATTCTACGCCCGGCGGACAAAAAGTGTTTAGGTAAAAATTTTTTTAACTTTTCCCCGGTTTTAGCGGGCGTTCTGACCTCCCCGTTTTTTGACCGCCTTTCAGCTTTATCTTAAACAATAAATAAGATAAATTAAAGCCAAAAGGCTGAAGCCATGCGGGCGGGGAGGAAATTTAATTTTCTTGCCTGTAAAACAAAAAATTGTTAGTTTAGAAGAGAACAGGGAAAAAGATGAGTGAAGAAAAATTTTTTAAACTTATTTCTGGAGTGACAGTTTTTGAAAAGGGCGAGGCCACAACCAGAGACCTGCTCCTGGCTGGAGAAAAAATAGCGGCCATAGAAAAACCCGGGAAAATCAAAATTGACGGGCTGGAAGTGGAGTATGTGGAAGGCGCTGGTCTCCAGGTTATTCCCGGTTTCATTGACCCCCATGTTCACATCACTGGCGGTGGCGGTGAAGGCGGTCCAGCCACCAGGGCACCAGAAATCCAGGTTGAAGATTGTGTAAGCTACGGAGTTACTGGGGTCATAGGCCTATTGGGCACGGACAGTGTTACCAGACATCTTTCTTCTCTTTTGGCTAAAGCCCGCGCTCTGGAAATAGAAGGGCTTAGCACCTGGGTCATGGTCGGAGCTTACAACCTGCCCACCCCGACTATCACCGGAAGCGTGCGGTCAGACATTGCTTTAATTGACAGGGTGATAGGAGCCGGGGAAATCGCTCTGTCTGACCATCGCTCTAGCCAGCCAACTTTTGAAGAATTCATAGGATTAGTGGCTGAATGCCGCGTTGGCGGGATGCTGGGCGGGAAAGCCGGTCTGGCCAATATTCATCTGGGAGATGGCCGCCGCGGCCTGGACTACTTATTCCGGATGGTAGAAGAAACCGAAATTCCTCCCACCCAGGTGATACCAACCCATATCAACCGCAGTCGCTACCTTTTTTCACAGGGGCTAAAGTGGCTGGAAAAAGGAGGCTACTTTGACCTGACGGCTATGCCTGAACCGGTGGAAGAAGATGAGGTCAGTGTGCTCCAGGCCTTCTCGGAAATAAAAGCCCGGGGGGATTATCTCCACCAGGTCACGGTAAGTTCAGATGCTAACGGCAGCCTGCCGGTGTTTGACCAGAGCGGCCGGCTGGTGGGGTTAACAGTTGCTTCCCAGAAAGATTATTTCCGGGCTTTTCAGGAGCTCGTGCGGCAGAAAATTCTCACCCTGCCTGAAGCCAGCCAGGTTTTCTCCACCAACGTGGCTGAAATCTACAAGCTCAAAGGTAAAGGAACACTCCGGCCAGGATACGACGCCGACCTTCTGCTCCTTGATGGAGAGCTTCAACTGAAGTACGTCTTCAGCCGGGGAAAAACGATGCTGGCCAACGGCCAGATTAAAGCCAGGGGCACTTTTTCAGCCAGAAAATAACACCTGAAATCTAGAAGCGCAGGCAACCCGCAAATTTAACCGGACCGACAAATTGGTAATAGATAAAACAGATAAAACAGGATAAGAAAGAAAGGTGGCTCAAAGCAAAAAAGCCAGGATAATCATTGATAGAATGAACGAGACTTCGTTAAACCTGAAATTTTATTCTTTCTTTTGTCGTTTGAGTAATATCCGGCCTTGTGGAGAGGAAAGCGATGGAAAATAAAAACCCAGCTTCAGGAGAAAAAAATCCACCTGCGAATCACTCGGTTTCAGGTTCACCAAGAAAACCCAGCTTTGGTCTGGCTCTTATTCCCCTGCTGGCCATGGCCTTGCTTCTGGGTGTGGGTTATGGAGTTTACAGGATTAAAGCCCAGGTGCTTCTTATTGCGGCTGCCTTCATCACCGCCTGCTTGGGAGCTTTTCTTAAATTCTCCTGGAAAGACATGGAAGCCGGGATTGTGGAGAGCATCCGTAAGGCTCTCCCTGCCATCCTGATTATGCTTTCTGTTGGTGTGCTGGTAGCTTCCTGGATGGCCAGTGGCACCATTCCAATGATTGTTTATTATGGATTGAAGCTCATTTCCCCCAAATATTTTCTGGTCACTGCCTGTTTTGTTTGTTCCATAACAGCCTTAGCCTGCGGCACATCCTGGGGAACTATCGGCACGGTGGGGGTAGCTTTCATCGGGATTGCTCTGGGTCTGGGCATACCAATGGGAGCTGCGGCCGGGGCCATCGTGGCCGGGGCTTACTTTGGTGATAAAATGTCACCTCTCTCTGATATTCCCAACCTGGCTTCAGTTACGGCTGGTTCAAACCTCTTTGACCATATCAAGCACATGATGTGGTCAGGGGTGCCGGCCTGGCTGATGGGGCTGGTCATCTACTTTTTTCTCGGGCTTAAATACGGGGGAAAGAATGCAGACCAGGAAAATATTACTCTTATCACTACCACCCTGAAAAATAATTTTCGTTTTAACCTCTTCCTCCTCATCCCTATCCTGATCGTTTTTTATTATGCTTTCACCAAAAAACCAACCATCCCGGGCATGATCATCTCTTCCATCGTAGCTGCCTTTCTGGCCGTCATCTTTCAAAAGAGTTCTCTGGTGCAGGTAGCCCAGGCGATGAATTCAGGCTATGCGGCTAAAACCGGCGTGGATATGGTGGACCGGCTTCTTTCTCGCGGCGGGCTGATGAGCATGATGGAAACCCAGCTGATCGCTTTTACAGCCTTTAGTTTTGGTGGCATCATGCAGAAAACCGGTATGCTGGCTGCTATCCTGGAGAAAATTATGAAGCTGGCCAACAAAGTCTGGAGCCTGGTGCTGACGACTATCGGCACAACCATCATCGCCGCTCTCATCACCGGCAGTTCCTATCTTTCCATGATTATTCCTGCTGAACTTCTGGCTGATGCCTACAGGAAAAGAGGCCTGGCGGCCAAAAACCTATCGCGGCTAATTGAAGAATGTGGTGGCATCATCGTTCCGCTTATTCCCTGGAGCATGGCCGGAGTTTACATAACCGGGACGCTGGGGGTGCCGACTTTTTCTTATTTGCCCTATGCTTTCTCCAATTACCTGGCGGTGTTCATCCTGGCTCTCTTTGGCTTTACTGGCTGGACCATGGCTCCCAAAATCAGGGAAGATGAAACCCAGCCCGGAAGCTAACGTCCTGGACTAAAAAACTACAAATTAACTGCGGCAGAAGAAACGGCGATGTGTTTTTCTGATTTGCGCCCCACAAACGCTGCCTGAGTCTTTTAAAATAAAATGGTCCTTCCGACTTTTAAATGGGTAAACTCGGAAAATCATAATTTTCAACGAGCGAATAAAGGACTCAACGAAAAGGGTTTTAAAAGATGGTCGGAGAGGAATGTTCTGTATTTTGTTGATATTTCCTCAATTGGCTTCATTATCAATGAGTTAGCCAAGATTCAAGTGGGTCTAAGGAAGAAGTAATCTCTAAGTTTTATCCACAACATAGCCGGATGAGCCAATAAAATTATTAGAACCAGCCCTTTTTTAAATATTTTTATTTTTCAAGCTAACCAAACCGACTAATCGGAAAATCATCGGTATGCTACTTTTTGTTGTCTTTTTCCGGGTCTGATTCTTTTTCTTCTTCTATTTCCTGCTCCAGCTCGTCTAAATGGCTCAGGGCTTTCTCAAAAGCTTCTTTGGCTTTTTCCAGTTTTTTCTGCCGGAGCTCAACCGTTGATTCAAACTTCTGGCTGATTTCTTCCGCTTTCTTCTTCTCTTTTTCTAAAAGCTCATCAAAAGAAGCTTTCTTTTTCTGGCCTTTCTCCGACTGGATGATTTCCCGGAGGTTTACATCCACCCAGAGTTTAGCTCCGCAATGCGGGCAGATGAGCTGAAAAACCTTTTCCTCTTGGCTTCTTTTTTCCATGTCCAGATAAAAATAACAAAAAACCAGCCTTGATTCAACTTAATTCCGGACCCGGTCCAGGCCGTACTTTTTTAACAGGCGAAAAAGTCCCTGTCTGGTGAGGCCGATGGCGGCCGCGGTTCGGGCCCGGTGGTAATTAAAATAGCGCAACGCCTCGCCCAGAAATTTTTTCTCAAACTCAGCCCGGGCCTGGTAGTAATCCCAAGTGTTTTTAAGCGGACTTTCGGCCGCCTTCTGCACCGCTGGAGACAAAAACTCCGGCTCAATGACCAGGCGGTCTCCAGCCAGCACCAGGGCACGCTGAATTTCGTTCTGCAGTTCCCGCACGTTCCCGGGCCAGTCGTATTTCATCAGCAGTTCCAGGGCCTCGGGTGAGAAAAAGCTCCGGCTCCGGCCCATCTCCTGGCAGTAGCTTTCAAGAAAATGATTTATCAGGACGAGAATATCTTCTGGCCTCTGTCGGAGCGGGGGGATTTCAACGGAAATAATTTTTAGCCGGAAATAAAGGTCCTGCCGGAAGCGGCCAAGGTTCACTTCCTGCTCCAGGTTTTTATTGGTGGCACTGATGAAGCGGACGTCCAGGCGGCGGCTGCGGTTTTCTCCGATTCGCCGCACCTCCTTTTCCTGAAGGACCCGGAGTAGTTTAGCCTGAAGTGTTAAGGATAGGTCCGCCACCTCATCCAGAAAAAAAGTTCCGCCGTTAGCTTCTTCCAGCAGACCGGGCCGGTCCCGCAGGGCGCCGGTAAAGGCCCCCCGAACATAACCGAAAAGCTCGCTCTCCAGCAGGGTGTCAGGAATGGCGCTGCAGTTGACGGCCACAAACTCCCCGGAGCCGCGACGCCCGGAGTGATGGATAAGACGGGCCACCAGTTCTTTTCCTGTTCCGCTTTCGCCGGTAATCAACACCGGAGAATTTACATCCTTCACCTTCTCTACCATCTGCCTGATTAACCTGAAGGACTGGCTCAGTCCTAAAAATTCCAGCGCCTGGCTGGCCGCCTGAAGCTTTACTTCTTCGGGAGGACGGCCGTTCTGAGCAATTATCCTTAAAACTGGAAAGGCAGAGTGAATGATGTTCAGCTCTTCAAGATTAGCGTTGGAATCCGGTGATTTTTTTTCAAAATAGGCATAGCCGTAAAGCTTGTTTTTCTCCACATAAGGAAAACAGCCAGCCAGCACTTCCCGGCCATGGTTAAATTTCTCGCAGACTAACTGCTGCCTGGAAAGCGCTCTTTTGATCAGATTATTCCTCTCTTCTTCAGCTATTTCGGGTCGCAGACCTTTTTGCTGCTGGAAGAACGGACGTTCCCGGTAATCAAAAGCCACCAGCTGAAAAAAATCCAGGCCCAGCGCATCGCCGATAACCTCAAACATTCTGGTCAACAATTCTGGTTTGGACATAGAGGCCACCTTCTGTTGGCTGTGTGATTTCTCTTTTTAAAAAGTGAAGAAGAAAATAAAACCAGGTGATTTCAGCCTCTGTTTTCTGCTAACATTATGACGTGCCCAGACGGCTAATTTTTCTCACCGAAAAATTTTCCCGGAGGTTTAAAGATGAAAAAAGTAATAAAACAGAACCTCAGGCTAGAAAACCAGAAAAGACAAAAAAAGCTAAGAAATGCTTCTCAAAATTTAAGGTTAACTTTTTCAGTGCTTTTTTCGCTCCTTTTGCTTTTGAGCTCAACGAGCTTTCTGGCGGCTGAGGCGCCGGCTAAAAGCCAGGCCGTTCAGTCCAGCCTGAAATGGTTTCAGGAAGCCAGGTTCGGCCTGTTCATTCACTGGGGCGTTTACGCTCAAATCGGCCGGGAAGAATGGGCCAGAGAACTTTTGCGCATTCCCTGGGCGGAATACCAGAAATACGCCCGAAGTTTTAACCCCGTAAACTACCATCCCGAGGAATGGGTCAGGCTGGCCAAGGAAGCTGGCGTCAAATATATTGTTATCACTTCTAAACACCACGATGGATTCTGCCTTTTTGACAGCGCTTATACGGAAAACGACGCTATGGGTGCCAGAATAAAACGGGACTTGCTGGGAGAGCTGGTCCGGGCCTGCCGGCAAGAAAACCTGCCCATTGGTTTCTATTACTCCATCATGGACTGGTATCATCCAGATTATCTGCCGCGGCGGAGCTGGGAAAAAGACCGCCCGGCCGCGGGTGCTGATTTTAAACTCTACGTAGCTTATATGAAGAACCAGCTGCGGGAACTGGTAGAAAAATACCAGCCAGTAATTATGTGGTTTGACGGCGAATGGGAACATAAGAACGAAGATTACGAGGCCCTTGAAATTGGACAGATGCTAAGACAGCTTAAACCTGACATCCTGATAAACGACCGGCTTTTTAACCGGGCGCCGGGCCTGGGCGATTTCGGCACGCCAGAAAACTACGTACCGGCCACCGGCTGGCGGAACGCAGATGGCACCCTCAGGCCCTGGGAAGTGTGCATGACCATGAATTTCAACGGCTGGGGTTACAACCATTATGAAACCGAATTCCGCAACGCGCCTCAGCTTATCCGGCAGCTCGTAGAAATTGCCAGCAAGGGTGGAAATTTTCTGTTGAACATCGGGCCCAGACCGGACGGCACCATCCAGCCCGAGTTTGTGGAAAGGCTAAAGCAAATCGGCGCCTGGCTGAAGGTCAACGGTGAAGCTATTTACGGATGCCAGCCGAGCATTTTTGAAAAGCTGCCCTTTTTTGGGCGTTGCACCGTCAAAGAAAACAGGCTTTTTATCCATGTTATGGGCTGGCCCCCGGATAAAAAACTTCTTCTGCCCGGGTTAAAGAATAAGGTGCAAAAGGTCTATTTTCTGGCCACTCAGCAAAAGCTGAATTACGGGCGAAAGGGGAACGACCTGCTGATTAACCTGCCAGAAGAGCCGATAGACAACGTGGCCACGGTGGTGGTAGTGGAAGTGGAAGGACAACCCCAGGCGATTCCTTATCAGATAAAACCAACCTCAGACGGCCAGCTGGAGCTGCCCGTTTACCTTTCGGAAATAAAATCCCAGATGGGCCAGCGTGCTTACCTTGACTACTTTTACCGCACGACCATGCTGACCAACTGGCAGAACGTGAACGATTATCCAGAGTGGCAATTTGAGCTTGACCAGGGCGGCACTTACGAGTTGCTGGCTTCCTACGCCTGGCAGTGGGGCGGGAAGAGCTCCTTTTTGGTAGAAATAGATGACCGGGTGGTCGTCAAAGGCGAGTCAGAACCTTCACCTTCCATCTACTTCCCAGCTACCCATAGCCTGGGTCAGGTGGAAATTACCCCGGGAAAACACCTGCTGCGGTTTAAGATTACTTCCATAGCTAACAACAACGCCTTAAAGCTGGAAAAGGTGCTGCTCAGAAAGATTAAAATCTAAAAAGCAAATTCTGAGTAGTGACGGATTGAGCTACTCCTCTCAGGCTGAGAGTCTGCGGCTTTCTGAAGAGAGCGGAGTGGGATAGGTAAATTTTTTTTATGGCTGTAACATTTAGGCTGTTTAAATCGTATAATTAAGGGTAAAAAAATTGCCAAACCAGGCCAATTATTATATTTGTCCCATAAAGGGGAGCTAACCGGCCGAGTTAAACCCGAAAAGGAGATGCGCATGAAGAAAAATAAGCGCCCGAAAGCCATGTCTCCAAAAAGACAGCTAAAATCTCCTGGCCTGCCGAAGCCCGGAAGATTTTTTACTTTTATGCTACTTGCCCTAGCTTTCTGTTTCAGCCTTAACCTGTCAGGACAAGAAAAGGCCTCTGCTGCCAGCCAGGACCTTGAACAACTGAAAAAAACCGCTCCTAAAGTTTACATAGATTGCAGCTCCTGCGACCTGGATTACATAAAAACAGAAATTCCTTTCGTTAATTATGTAAGGGAAAGAAAAGAAGCAGACGTTCACGTGTTGATTACTACCCTGCGCACCGGTAGCGGGGGACGGGAATACACCCTGACTTTCCTCGGTCAGAATCGTTTTGCTGGTCAGGATGAGGTCTTGAAATATTTCTCTCACCAAACCGATACTGAAGAGGAAATCAGGGCTGGCTTAACTGAAGTAATTAAGATAGGACTGATGACCTATGTCAACCAGACACCTATAAGTCAGAAAATCCGGGTTGATTATAAAACGGCCGAGGCCGCACCTGCTCCAGTTGCTGACCGATGGAAGTCCTGGGTTTTCAGTGTAAGCACTGGAGGCTATTTTAGAGGAGAACAATCTCATGCCTATGAATCCATCCGTGGTTCATTCTCCGCCAACAAAGTAACCCAGAACCTGAAGTTCAACTTGACCCTGAGCGCTTCCTACAGCCACGACCGCTACACTTACGAGGACCAGAACCTGGAATCCAGCACCAGAAGTTACAACGGCAGCGGATTGCTGGTTAAAAGCCTTGGCCAACACTGGTCAGCGGGCTTTTTTTACTCTGCTTTATCCTCCACTTACAGCAATTACCGTCTGCGCTTGAACCTGGCTCCGGCCATAGAATACGACCTTTTTCCTTATTCCGCCTCCACCCGTAAACAACTGCGTTTTCTCTACAAAATCGGGCCTTCTTACGCTAAGTATTATGAAGAAACTCTTTACGATAAAACGCAGGAAACGCTTCTTTCTGAATCTCTGGGCATTACCCTGGAACTCCGGGAAAAATGGGGCAGCATAAGTATGTCTGTTGAAGGTTCGCACTATTTCCATGATTTCAGCAAGCACAATCTTTCTACCTTTAGCAGCATCACTCTCAACCTGGTTAAAGGACTTAATGCCTATGTTTTTGGCGGTGCTTCGCTGGTACACGACCAGCTTTCTTTACCGAAGGGCGGTGCCTCCTGGGAAGAAGTTTTGCTCCGCAGAAAAATGCTGGCCACCAGTTATGACTATTTCTTGGCTGTGGGCCTCAGCTATAGTTTTGGGTCAATTTTTACCAACGTGGTCAACCCGCGTTTTGGCTCCTTGAGCAGCGGCGGCATTCAAATCATGATTGGAGATTAAGCCAATGCGCAAAAAAACCACAAAGATGATAAAGGCTTTAAATCTTTTCAGAAACAGAGAAATAAGTGGTCATGATGGGAATCAAGGCCATCTTGTGGAGAGAGAAAAAATGAAGAAAAATTATATCCATAAAGAGGTCGTTAATCAGAGCAATTTCCACAAGGCGAGCAGAATTGGCCAAAGCTGGTCGTTATTTCTCTGTTTGGGCTTAGCGCTGGTTTTCTTAAGCCTGATTTTCAGCCGCCCGTTAATGGCCCAGGAAAACCAGGATAAATACCTGGTGGAAAAATTGCTGGTTTACGTTGAGCCTAGTTTCGGTTCAGCCGAGGCTTTTAGCCAGGCCATACCTTTTGTTACATTTGTTAAGGAGAGGGAGCAGGCCAACGTGCTCGTGGAAATAAGCCGGAGCCTAAGCGAAGGGCAGGAAGTATTTAAGGTAAAATTTACCGGACAGAAAGAACTGGCGGGGAAAAATTATGCGGCTGAATTTGTCTTACCTTTAAACGCTGAGCCCGAACTTCTGCAGAAAGAACTGGTCCGGACTATAAAGCTTGGTCTTATTCCTTATGCCGGTCGGACGCCAGAAGCCAGCAAACTTAAAATCAGGCTGGAAGAAGAAGTCAAACCCACGGCCGTAGTTGACCCCTGGAATTTCTGGGTTTTCAGCCTGAGCACCAATAGTTTCCTTAACGGAGAGAAAAGCTTTTCTTATGACAGTCTTTACGGAAACTTCTCGGCCAACCGCGTTACCCCGGAATGGAAGATAAGACTTTCTTTAAGCGGAAGCTATTACCGGAATTCTTTTGATTATGAAGATATGAGCTTCATCAGTTCTTCATACGGTGGAAGTTTTCGGGTACTGGTAGCCAAGAGTCTGGGGGAACACTGGTCTGTGGGTTCCTTTGTCAACGTGACCAGCTCAACCTACCAGAATATAAAGCTGGCCGCCTCCATTTCCCCAGCTCTGGAATACAACATTTTCCCTTATTCTCAATCAACCCGGCACCAGCTTAGACTAACTTACAGCTTAGACCTGGGGCCAGCCTATTATCGGGAAGAAACCATCTTTGATAAAACCAGACAATTTCTGGTGCGTGATAACCTGTCCCTGACTCTTGAATTAAAGCAAAAATGGGGAACCATCAGCACTTCAGTAGAAGGCTCGCATTATTTCCATGATTTCAGTAAATACCGGGTTCAATTCAATAACGACTTATCCATCCGGCTGTTCCGGGGCTTTTCCCTTAACCTCTACGGCGGTTATGCCCGCATCCATGATTTGATTTCCATAGCTAAAGCCGGTGCCTCCTGGGAAGATGTGCTGCTCATGAGAAAGCAGTTAGCCACCTCTTACAACTATTTCTTTTCAGTGGGCATCAGCTATTCTTTTGGCTCCATCTTCAGCAACGTGGTCAACCCCAGGTTTGGCAGCGGCAGCAGCGGCTTCTCCATGAGCATCAGCTACTAAACCAGCCATTTTATTTCACAATTCGCACCTCAGTCGAGCGGAAGGCATAAACCGGGTCTTTTTTCGGACCTGGCTCTTCCACTTTAAGTCCCTCAATTCTGATGTTATGGACATCGTCCAGGACGATGGCCCGACGGTAATCCTTTTTTGCCGCCACGAGTTTTACATTTTCAAAGGTAATATTCCGGGCATGGCGGACATAAAAGCCCCAGGCCGGAAGCTCCTTAAACATGGAAAACTCAGGATAGCTGGCCGGCAGTTCCGGAACTTTGTCCAGCTCATCCAGACTAACCCGGGCAAAATTGGGGTCGCCGCCGCCAGGGTGATGGATTTCAATGTTCTTGAGAGTTACGTTTTCAATAAAAGCATCCGGCTGCCCGACGATAGATGAGGGCGAAACGTTCCGCGGCTGGTGTTCCCAGGGTCCTTCATAATTGTAGCCGGCATCCGGCTTGGTGGCCGGAACTTCCGCATAAACATTGGAAATGGAAATATTTCGCATCCGACCCTTCTTACCGGGCCGCCAGCGCTCGCCTATCCTCAGGAAAATGACGTTCCCGGTGTTGATGGACTTCAGCCGGTCCACCACCACGTCCTCCACAAAACCACCGTCTACGGCGGCAAAAGTTATGGCCGAGCGGTAAGTATCATAGACTACATTGTCAATTATTCTGATGTTCCGGAAGCCTCCCAGAGAAGCTGTCCCGAACTTGATACCGTTAGCGCTGGTGCGAACGACATTATCATGGATGTAAACATTCTGGCAAACCGCTTTTTCGTCGTGCGATTTCAGACAGATGCCGTCGTCGGCGGCATCAATGTAAAGGTTGGCCACTTCCACGTTGTCGCAGTCGACAATGTCCACGCCATCATTATTCCAGTAGGATTTGCTGTCAATGATAAGGTTTTTGATGACCACGTCCTGACATTGGTCGTACTGCTGGTTCCAGCTGGCCGGGTCCTTCAGGGTAATGCCTTCTACCCGAACATTTTTGCAGCGCCAGAAATAAATGTTCTGCGGCCTGATAGTTTCCCGAGGTCGGTCGTTGCGCAGCGGGTCTTTGACCAGACCCTTGTGAATTAAATCCACCAGATTGTTAGCCACCACAAATCCCTGCCCATCAATCACCCCACCTTCGCCCGTAATGCCCACGTTTTCCTGTTCAAGAGCAAAGATGAGGGCCGTCCAGTTGTGGTTGAAATCATAATCAAAAGGATTAGGCGAACCGACCAGCACCGCCCCTTCCAGCAGATGGATGGTGACGTTAGACTTAAGGTAAATCGTGCCGGTCAGATACCGGCCCACATCAAAAACCAGCCGGCCGCCTCCGTTCTCATGGATATAATCAATGGCTTTCTGGATAGATCTAGTGTTAAGCGTGGTCCCGTTGGATTTTATGCCGAAGAGCGAAGCCTTGTAATCTGCAGCGTAAAGAGTGACGCAGGTCAGGGCGGCCATAAAAATCATAAGAAGTGCAGAAATAATTATTACCCGCCAGGCTGTAGTCTTTAAAAAGTTTGAGTCTGAGTTCTTTATGGATTCGTAGTCTTTCTTCATCCTTTACCCTCCTGAAAACCTAAAGATAAACTTTATATTACTTGATTTTTCCCAAATCTTTAATTGACTTTTTTTTCATCCCCATATTTATGTGCCTTGGAGAAGACCGGAGACAAAAATTTCTATTCCTCTTCTTACACCCCTCTAAATCGTAAACCTCCCTTTTCCTGAATTAAGAGAAGTTCTACTCCGAATTCTACCGGGAGACAGGGCTCCGCCCCGCAAAAAAAAATCTGGAAATATGTAGGGTGTCCTGATTTCTTAACCTTTTTCTTAAACTGGCGAAATGCCTTTCTTTTTCTGGATAAAGGTCGTCCAGGTAAATTCTCCCTTTGCCTGTTTTAGGCGCTCCAGCTTGAACCTCACCTTCTCCGCCTCCTTAAAATCAGGATATTTTTGAAGAAGCTGTTCATAGCGGTAACAGGCGGCTTCATAAAATTCCAGCTTTTCCAGGAGCCGGGCTGCCCGGTAAAGAAGCCTGGGCCGCCATGTCTCCGGTGTGTCTGGCCAGAAGCTCAGGCCGAATCAGCTCATTTATTTTTTATTGTGTTTATTGCTGTTTCTTAATTATTTCCTGGCCTCTGGGAGAATCTTCTGGAACAATATAAGGATACCGGCATCTGGGACAGCCATTATAACGAGTGGAAAGGCGCCAGATGGAATAGAAAAGACCGGGCAAAATACCCAGAACCCACAGCAGAATTTCCCATCCCAGGCTGCCCTTGGTATACCTTTTAGGCTCCCCGATAAAACCACAATTGGGACAGACATAATTTTTGCTCATTAAAACCCCCTTTGTTGACATTTAATTCAAATTTTTTCTCCCGAATAGCCAGATATAATCACGCTTCATTAGCTAAATTCGGCATCCAACTTTATAAACTAAAAGCTTTTCTATTCTAAGCCATTAAAACCCGAATTGCAACCCGCCTCCTACCCACCTTCCGGGCATAAGAACTCCTTTTACATCCTCATACTTAACATCAGTCAGGTTAGTGCCTTCAATAAAAACTTCAAAAAAACCAAGTCTTTTTATCAGCTTTAAATCTATTAAAGTATAAGCTGTCTCATCAAACCTCTGACGATGATTAACCTGCAGGCCGATGTTTACCGACTTGACTGGAGTGTAGCTGACCATCAAATTCACCAAGTATTTTGGCACTCTAAATCCATATTTATAAATCTCCTCAGGACTTTTTTCTCTAATCCAGTGTCCAGCTCCGCTAAGCCTCAGGGTCAAGTTGCTTCGGCTGGCAGTTAATATAATTTCTGTACCGTTGACGTTTCTCTTCCTTATGTTTTCTGCCTGCCATTTATTATCTCTTTTGACCCAATCAATGAGGTCCCTTTCTTTACGCTGGAATAAAGCAAACTCCACTCGTAGGATTCCTGAAATCGTTGTTTCCAACCCCATTTCACCACTTACCCCTTTTTCAGGTTTGAGGCTGGGATTTCCGAAGTTGACCGGATCCCGGTAATAAAGTTCCGTGTAAGAAGGAGCCCGGTAAGAACCCCCGGCGCTGGCTCTGATTTTAAATTTAGAAGAAACGGGATAGCTCAGGCTTAAGTCTGGCGAAAAATTAAAGCCATAGGTCTGATGATAATCAAGGCGGGCTCCTAAGTTCCCTATCAACTTTTTCAGGACTATTTTTCTTCCTTCAGCAAAAAGAGCCAGCTTCCAGTTAGAATGTTGGCCTCCTATCAGGCTGGCGTAATCTTCGTTAACCACCTCCAACCCGGTAGAAACCCCTTTTCCCTGGAATACCAGGTCATATCCAAGATAATGGTTTTTTGTCTCATTAGTATAAAATTCCGGCCTGGTGTAATCCAGTATAAACCGGTCAAAATGTGACCGATAATACAATTCCTGCCTTAAGGTATTCTCTCCAATGTTTCTCGTTAGCCTAAGGTTAAGAAAAGTTGCCCTGGTGGTTTCTCTCGAGGGAAAATTCATTCCGGGTGTGTAAAAATCATAAGCTCCAAAATCTTTTTCACTGTGGGAGAGCAAAGTCTCTACCTGCGTCTTACCTAAAGGAAAAACCATCTTCTGACAAACAGAAAACAGGTCAAAATCCCGGTCAGCCATGAAGCCATCTGAAACATTTCTTTCCAAAGATAAGAGACTGGACACCTTCCCTTGTTTTATGCCCAGGCTGGCAGCAGTTGACCAGGTATGATATTCATAGCCAGCTACTCTACCGCTAAAGTTATTTTTCTCGGAATTCTTGGTGACGATGTTTATCACACCGCCAAAAGCATCCGCCCCAAAGAGAGAAGACCCGTTTCCTTTAAGAATCTCTATCCTTTCTACGGATTCAAGCGGTATTGACAGATCTAAATTGTGATGAGCTGTCTGTAAATCATTCACCCTGACTCCATCCACCATTACCAGAATCTGCTGAAAAGTTGAACCCCGCATGGACAAATCAGCCTGCACTCCAAAACTTCCCCTTTCCTGAAGGTCAATCAAAGCAAAATACCTCAGGGCCTCGGATAACGTCCTGATAGGTAATTGACCCAAATCTTCTTTTTTTATTACTATCACGTCTTTTCCGACCTCAGCCAGGCTTACTGGAATCCTTGAAGCTACAACTAAAATTTCTTCTTTTTTCTCTATCCGAACCGGATCATCAGCCAGGGCCAGTTCTGAGATAAGAGCTGAAAGCAGGATAAAAGAGAGCCAGGCTAGTTTGGTCTTCTTTTTCTTTTCTCGATCAATCATACCTGGTTACCTCCTTGGTTACCTCGCACTCAAAAATTACGGTGATATTACCCAAAAAATCTGGTTTCTGTCTATATCACTTTATCTACTTTAGGATTGAATATTGGGCTCAAGGGAGATCAACAACAAGCCATATTAAGGTGAATCCTTTTGGCTTTTCTGGCGGGCATGATAATTATTTCTCAAACTGAAGCTATCCTCCTAAAGGGAATTTCTTTCAAATTCAAAAGGCCCTTCTTAAGCCGTTCAAGGTAGTCTTAGAAGCCACTTAACCTCAAAAATCGCAAAAAAACTCTGAAAACAAATTTTATACACTCGTCTGGAATTTTGATATATTAATCTACTTGAGAAAAAAACATTCGTGAAGGTAAGATGAACTTTCCAATCTCAAGACGAAAATTCTTAAAAACAGGGTTGACCGCCGCTTGCGGTCTGATGATCGTGCCACGGCATGTGCTCGGCGGTCAGGGTTATACCGCTCCCAGTGATGAGCTGACCAAGGCTATCATTGGCGTGGGCGGTATGGGCAAAGCTCATTTTGAGTATCCAGGTCGCCTGGTAGCAGTATGCGACGTAGACCGGAAGCATCTCCAGGAAGCTCTGGAGCTGGCTGGACCCGGAGTAAAAGGTTATTACGATTTCCGAGAGGTGCTGGCCAGACCGGATGTGGACATCGTGCATATCGTGACGCCACCGCACTGGCATGCCCTGATATCCATCGCCGCCGCCAGAGCTGGGAAAGATATTTGGTGCGAAAAGCCCATGACCAGGACTATCGGTGAAGGTCTGAAAGTTGTGGAAGCAGTCCGACGCTACGGCCGCATTTTCCGCATCAACACCTGGTTTCGGTTTGAAGGCAATTTTTACGGCTTCGGCACTCCGGTTAAACCCATCAAAAAAATCGTGCAAAACCGGCTGCTGGGCTGGCCCCTGCGGGTTACGGTCAGCGGAGCCACTGGCTTTGACTGGAAATTTTACTGGCAGGGAAAAACTTACCTTCCACCCCAGCCCATCCCACCAGAACTGGATTACGATTTCTGGCTCGGACCTGCTCCTTATAAACCTTACCACCCCCACCGGGTTCATCAAACCTTCCGTGGCTACTGGGACTACGACGGCGGTGGTCTGGGTGACATGGGCATGCATTACCTGGACCCAGTTCAGTACCTTCTGGAAAAAGACCACACCAGTCCGGTGGAAATTGAGGTGGACGCCCCGCAGCAGCATCCGGACGCCTGTGGCCGCTGGCGTAAGATAGTCCTCCGTTATGCTGACGGCTGTGAAATCATCCTGGATGGTGAAAACCAGCAGAAGGACGTGCCTTTTATTGAGGGGCCAGAAGGCAAGCTTTACCCTGGTTTACGGAGCAACATCCCTGGCCTTCTGGAAAAGCTAAAGACCTTGCCCGACCCTGAGCCTCAACTCACAGATTTTCATCAAGCCGTCAGAGAGCGCCGCAAGTTTGCCCTGAATGAAGAAAATGGTCATCGCTCCTGCACCCTGGTCAACCTGGCTAAAATTGCCGTGCGGCTTGGACGGAATCTGAAGTTTGACCCCGAGAAACAAATATTCCTTGGCGATGAAGAAGCCAACCGCTTGATAAACGAACCCATGCGCAGTCCATGGAATTCAATAATGGAATAAAAAAATGAGCAGAACGAAACCCATTAAAAAAAGGTTTTCTTTGGTCAGCTTGGAGAAAGACAGATTTAAAAATCTCAAAGGGAATAAGATATTGACGGCAGAAGAAAGTGAGCCCCAAAAACTAATATTCAAAGCCAAAGGAAAACCAGAAGAGGAACGCTCTGGCACAACATTGACCAGGCCTGCAAAAAAAATAAAATCTAACTCGCTGGCCCATTCCTGCCGGTCCTGTGACCGCAAATTTTCTTTACATACCCCGGCCAGTTTAAGGACTCTGCCTCCCGCCTTTTCTTCAGAAACGACAGAGGTTCGATCAGACAAAAGCCAGCCTCAGATAGAGCACCCGGCAGGAAAATCGCGACTTTTTCTCCTGAACCTGCTGTTAATTTTAATTTTTATTCTTCTTCTTTTTGAGCACCTGGCTGCCTTGCCCAAACTCTCTGAGGCCGAAAAACCCATAGTAAAAAGCAGCCTAAAAACAGAAAACTTCCTCAAAGTTCAGGTGGAGGCCTGGCTGAGACAGCTCCCCGCCACCAATCAGGCTGAAGCGGAAAAAATATTCTCTGAGATGCTTAAAGGCGGCTCGCCGGTGGTGCAGGAGCTCTGCCGCCGCCTGGTTGTTCCGGGTGAAGCTGACGATAGTCTCGTGCGCTATGCTGTAGATGGACTGGTCACCCAGGCTGGAAAACCAGGTTTGGAAAATCATAGAGAAAGACTGGCTGAGGACCTTCTGAAGTTGGCTCTACAGCCGACCAACGTAGAAATAAAAAAGTTCCTGCTGGAAGAGTCGCAGTATGTAATCAGCAAAAAGCATCTTTCTCTTCTCCGCCCCCATCTAAAAAATCCAGAGCTGGCTGAATACGCGGTAAAAACCATGCTTAGAGCCCAGGGGCCGGAGCTGGAAAAAATTCTGGTAGAAGACCTGGACCGAATTCCCGCACAGTCCAGAAAGCCGGTCATCCAGGCCCTGGGGATGATCAAAAGCAAAAAGGCCGTGAAGAAACTCAGAGCACTGGCCAGCTCGGATGACCCTGAAATTAAAATCCCGGCCCTAAGCGCCCTGGCTGAAATCGCTGACCCTTCCGTAGAGCCGCTTCTTTCCTCCATTCCCACGCTGTCAACCACCTGGGAAAGGCGCGAGGCTCTGGCCCTGTACCTGCTTTTTGCCCGACGCCTGGCTGAAAATGGCTACCGGGAAAAGGCTGCGGAGATAGCGGAAAAATCGGCCGAGATTCTCACAGACCAGGGTGAAGTAGCCCTGCGCTGCGAGGCCTTGACCCTCCTTGTTGAACTGGAAGGGGAAAAAGCCATCCCGGCTCTCATCAAGGGCATCTGGAGCGACCAGGGAGCTTACCGGCAGCAGGCTCTGAACCTGGCTAAAGAATATGGTTGGCCATCATTTTATAAAACACTTA